>Ga0100402_1000589_pt1 | contig 42848 bp, 21 predicted proteins | sample CryGeyme20150102_FD_80419 | JGI IMG/M metagenome (GOLD analysis project Ga0100402, IMG submission 80419) | Groundwater microbial communities from Crystal Geyser aquifers in Utah, USA - Crystal Geyser metaG 2015-0102 | ecosystem: Environmental > Aquatic > Deep subsurface > Groundwater | place... | reverse complement strand
ATTTCAACACGTGTCAACAAATTTCAACACATTTCAACAAATTTCAACAAATTTCAACATGACTCAATTTCTACTACTACTACTACTACTACTACTACTACTACTACTACTACTGGGTCGATTCCCGCCCATGACTTATGAGGACCACAGTGCTATTTTATGCTGGTGGTCTGAAGTTCGATTCCTAGTAGTAGTAGTACTGCTTTCAACACATTTCAACACGTGTCAACAAATTTCAACACATTTCAACAAATTTCAACAAATTTCAACATGACTCAAAGGCACGGGATTCATTGAGGTTATGAGCTCTAATTGGCGGACCTTCCTGAGGAGTAGCTCTACAGCACCAGGTACGTGGTAGATCCCCCCCCCTACTACTAGACTAGACCCCTAGTACTCCAGTAGAATATTCGCCAACTACTCTAGCCTCCCAGAGTTCCAATATATTTTAGACCAGCCTATAGAAACAGTACTCCAGCTAAAAGGCAACCTTATGAGATGTTGGATCAATTCCTATAAGTCTATCTTGACAAAAAGGAGTTACAATACAGCCCTGACTGCAGATTGACTACTATTGGTGAGGCATGGAGCCCCTGGGAAATTCTTTTTAACAAGAAACCCAATCCTCCAACTTCCACAACCCACCAATTGTAACTCAAACCCCAGGTGCGTGTCACCCAATTTAAATAGCAGATCCTATCCTCCTCCATGGAGGGTGTGGTCTGGCTATCCTCCTCCATGGAGGGTGTGGTCTGGTTGTAATCAACTCTGTCACCCCCTTTGGGGTGCCAATGGTTGCCTTTGGGTGACCTTGGCGCCTTGTGATCCCCGTAATTAGACATTCAATTTTTTTATGGCTGGACTTTGGAACGAAGAACAGCTACTCTACTTTCAAAGCAACAGCCATAGATTAACACAACAATCTTAATGCATAATAAACTAACTTTTTTAATATTCTTTCCAGCCATGCCTTTTGGTTTTTTGTGCCTCCAGCACAGCAGAAATAGCAAACATGAACATTTTTCAATTCAAATTGCTAAAAAACAATGAGAGTACCAATTCATGGCATTTTTTGTTGCTGCCAGTACAAGGAGTACAATCAGAATAGAAAGTACTTGGAGTAGAAGTACACCTAGCGAGCAATAAACTAACAGAGCATCATTGAGGTAGGAGTAACATATGTTTCCTGAACAGTTGGCCGCAACCGCCAAACGGTCCGAGCCTTGAATGACAATGTGATACTGAAATGTAAAAGTGATTTATATTTATCAATAGTCTTGCAATTTCTATTCTTGTTTAAAACACAGCCTCGTGGTCCAAGACTTCTACGCCCAGAGCTACATAGTCAGACATCAGCTCAAAGTTATTGGAATTTCCGTCACCGCCGCCATTGTCTGCTCCTCGAATGATACTCCCCAAAATATCAGCGCAAGCAACATCACGACTGGCGCGCAAGCGCTTTGCCAATTCATTTAGTACCAACCGAGAGACTGGCACTGGCGATTTGGTAGCAATCTCACGTACTGCAAATCGTTTCCATTCCATTAAATCTGACAAGTCACCACTGTCACCGCTATTTGCTAAACATTTCTCCTCTAGCAAGAGCTCAATCGTATCCTGTGCTACCGTTGCTGCAACTCCAGCTGGATTCATCTCAAAAAAGCGAATCCACACTAATAGCAACTGGCTGCAAACGGAAACAGAACAAACGGAGCAGTGGGATACAGAAAAGTTTGCCGCTGGGTAGTGATCGGTTGCGTTGATTTCTTTCTCGCTACCAGAAGCATTAGCCACCGCGTTTTCGCCAATTGTCTCCAGCGAAGATGAAACTCCGGGTTCAGGAAAAAATCCACGGTCGGCAAGTTCATCTCGTTCGAGTCGCTGCCAGGCATCCAGACGGAGATCCAATTCGAACGCTTCTCGTTCGCATTCGCGCATCAAAGAGTATAGCTTCTCACATTCTTCCAGCGCTTCCTTCGTAGCAGAAGAACATTGTTTTTTACCTCCGTTCGTGCTGGCGGTAACTGTGGTACCAGGTCTTCCACTGGGACTTGTCGCGCCTTGTACACCGCTTCGTCTTGCTCTCCCGCTTGTGGTAGCGGTTCCTGTTACTCGAGTGCCAACTCGAAGGGCTTCCGTGCGGCTTGTTTGGAATGATGATAATAGCCTGCTAAGTGGGTCCGTTGGATCAACTACCAGACCATTTGGATTTGCGATGGTACCACTGGCAGCAGAGACGCCACTCAGACCCACGGCATTGCCACCAGCATTTTCCAGCAACGTCAGCAAATCCGGATCAGCGCCCATGTGAACCCGGCGTTGGTTGATGCTATCGCTATCCGTGCCAGCCTCGGACCTAAGCGTGCGCGCCAGATTCAGTAGAGACCTTGTACGTTCCGAGGCTGTACTGCCAGGTGTCGGAAGAATGCCAGTAGACATAGAAGAAGTAGAAGAAGGACTAGCAATTTGCTGAACAGCCCAACCTTTTTTGCCGGCTTTGTCCAACAAGAGACTGATAGCTCCAAGACTTGTCCCAGGGCCATCCAGAAATGCCCGGCGCAATTCGGGGAGTGTCGAAAAGGACTGTGGGATCACATTTTCACTCCTCTGGTTCCCTTTGCTGTTTTTCGCATTCTTTTGCAACTGAACGAAGGAAAGGAGCTTCTCCTTCAACGCTTCCCGCAAGTCGGAATTTAACCTTTTTGCCCTGTTTCTGCACTGTTCTAGGCGCTTGAAATCGGCATCGCTTGTAACGGCAATTGCATTTGATGCCACACCTGCCACCAGATCAAACGAGATACTCCCTGCGCTACTGCAGTAACCACACTCGACGCACAAAAAGGACTGAAGTTGATCGTAGTTTATATGTCTGCACTTGCGACACTGGAAAGCCACCTCGCCACAGGCGCCGCATACACCATGCGCGTTCGAGACTTGACGGGTGCATCGGGGGCAATGGACAATCAATGAACCATCGGCAGCCTTGCTACTACTAGTGCCAGCTCGATCAAAAAAATCGCTGTACTCAATTTTTAGGTTGGCTGCTGTCACGGGAGTTGAAAGTGTACAAGAGGCCCGACTGGCTCCTCTGGTCAGGTTAATGGAAGCACAGTGTTGCCACTTTCCCAAGTACGAGTCGCTCTTAAGTACTTGAACATCATTCACAGGCCTGCTTGTAAAATAAATACGAATAGTCTTGACGGTTTGACATTGTGTATGGATAGTGTAAAAGGTAAGACGAGCTGGAAAAAAATGAAAAATGCGATTTCATCGAACAAACCATTCACTTACTTTGATGAACCGTCCACGAGGGTCGTTGATTTGGACATGAATCTCTGACAGTGCCACTCTACATTTCAGTCTCCGGTAAGAGCAAAAGGCATCATTGGTTGTCGTCTCCTTGCCATTGTCCAATCGCCCGCGCGTGTACGGACTGATCTGTGTTTCAAGCCATTCGCGTTTTGCAGAGCTATGATTAGTCCTGCTAGATGCTGGTGTACTTGCCGTTGTCATTGTTGATGATGACGATGCTGATGCTACTGTAGTTGTTGCTGTTGCAAAGGAGCGGCTACTACTGCTGCAAGTCAAGGACTCGGTAGAGAATTTATTCATGCAGTGGACACAGCGCGATAGATCGAACTTATTTTTCGTCGAACCCGTGACAATCTCGAAGCAAACATTATTTTTAACAGCTTGAAATTGCTGCATGAAATAATGTAGAACCGCCTCAGCGGTATTTTTCACGTGAGCTGGGAGCATTGCGGCTTTCGCTTCCTCGGATATAAGCAAACCAAGAAGTTCGAGGCAATTCTTACCAATGCAACCAGCGTTTTGAAAAGGGAGCTGTACCATTAGAGCTCCTACATCACATGTAGACATATTTCTGAAAAGCTTCGATGCAATCGAGCATGCTACATGCCTGATATCGGCAGTCTTGCCCATGAATGCAAAGTGCAGCAACCAGGCGTGTACGTCGCCGGCACCAAGCTGTCTGCTCCCATGGAGGAGCACCTCTTCAGGGGATTTGGCTCCCTTCCTGTTCCATTCACTCGACAGCATCATAGCCGCCTTAGGGTCTTCTAAATCCCTCTTGCTTTCCGTGAGTGCGAGGTCCAAAAGCTTTAAGGCCTTGACCTGGTCCTTGTTTGGTAACGAGCAGGCTAACCAAAAGAGCGTTACAATTGGAGCAGGAGGCTCAAATTCACCCAGAAGTGCGTCCGTGTTATCTTCTGCGCCTTCTTTTGGGGGAGCCACAGCACCACTGAAGCGTCGCCAGTTATGAGTCCGGTTTTTGGCTACGTTCCAAAGCTCATCCAACGTCTTTCCAATTTCTTTTTCTTTCTGCACAGGTAAAAAGTCCTCTGATAGCAGCAGCTCAGAGCCGATTAAGCCGCCAGCTTTGAGATCTGCCCATCCAACAGGGCTTCCGTGCTTAAACCGCGGTCCGCCGCGCCTTGCTTTTTCTTGCAGTAGAAGGGACAACCTCAAAATGCTCTGTGAGTCTTTAAGCAGTCTGCGACACTGAAAGCCAAAGCAGTAATGATCCCGCACTGCATGATACACAGATTTTTGCCCGCAACAAGCTTTCAGAACCCTCTTTGCGCAGCTTTTTACATTGCTGAAACTGGAGGTCTTGATTGGTGATCCGATAATCTCACACAATAAGCTGAACCAGCGAGACATGCCGCTTGATTCCTCCGTTGCAATCAAAGCAATTAGCTCTAGCGCGGCTTCTAACAGTTTCGCTTCACCGTCGGCATAGAGCGATGTTGCCACTGCAGCAATTGAGGAATACTGCTCGTCTTTCGCAAATTCCAAAATCTTGCTGGGTACAAAATTGTGGAGTTTCTCTAAAGAGCAGAAAACTCCATCGCAAAAGTCTTGCAGAGCTCTTTGGTTGTCGTATAATTTGAAAATGTGTTCTTGCTCTGACTGGCTCTCTTTAGTAGCTTCCAGAGGACCTTTTGAATCTATAGTAGACTGCCAACCACCTACAATTTTTTCCAACATTTTACATATTTTTAGATGCAGAGCGCAAGGCGCTCCACTTCCGGATGATGAATTGAAAATTTGCCAGATCAACGCCGCCATCTCTTTTTCGTGCGGAGATCTGATTCGTCTGGGCTTCGGAGGGGGTGCAGTTTTTCGGCCAATTTCATCGCTCCACTTAAAGAATTTGCACCGCTGTGAACGCTCCAAGCCACAGACATAAAATCGTTTGTCCTTATGCTCGCCTCGAGCTGCCTTCCGTTTGACTAGAGAGCAGAGGGCGGTAAAGGAAATGTAAGAAAGGAAATAGGAGAGGTCATCACTGATTGCATCCGAGTCAAGCTTTCCTATACGTACCTGCTGGGACCCCGTGGACTTCACATACTACGTGTGCAGGCGCTGAATTGCGAACAAGGCTGTGGCTGTTTCCCATGCCTCCATTTTGTAAACGGCTTTCATCGGGAGCCAAGAGGTAAGCGAGACTGCGCAAACACATAATAAGAGATGGCATGTAACCCGAGTTTTGGAAATCATTACTACAGTTCTCCAAATTGACAAATCGTGAGATGCCATCGGCAATGAGTTTTCCAAGCTTTCGGGCTCGAGCAAGCTGCCTGTGTTGCTGGTTCGATTGCACGCAAAGAGCAGTAAGCAAACTTAACAAAAGACTGAGGCGAGACTCTTCGCATTGACCCTCTAAGTATTTCGTCAACAGTGTCAACACACTCGAGAAAATGCCGTCAATGAATTGTTCGAGGGACTGATCAACGCCGGGCTTCTCTGGTCCTTGCGCCAGACTGAGACGAAGGGCTTTTTGGAGATCATCTTCGTCTTCAGCGCCCTCTGAACCGGCTTCTATGCCCATTACTTCTTGAGCTTTCACAATCGGGACTGGTTGCAATTCTTTGTAGAGGGCACAACTCAGATCAAGAGTCTTGCCGTTGACGACAACTGGAATCCCTTCGGAGAAGTTGTTCCTTTCCGCTTCTACCTTTCCCAGGTTGTAGCATTCACTGCATAAATCAATATCCTTGTCTTCTTGGTCAAGTGTGTATCTCACGCTGTTGATGGGTACTGCAGTTAGGCAAAAAGTAGAGCGGCGTCAGCAAGAGCATTCAAAAATGTGTTTATGAAAGAAACCGCGATATCAAATGATGCTATGATACCCCCCCCCCCCTCGAGTTTCCTCTTCTACCTCAACATCTTACCTGACGCACAACCATCGCATTGGTACACTAGAATCCTAGCTTGGTCGAGAGCTTGGAATAACTCATTGCTGCGTCCTTCAACGGCTCGCTGGCACCATGTTTTGACAGCCTGGCAACTCCTCTCCACAATTTGGCTATCATGACATTCTAATAAGCGTTGAACAGAGTAAAAACTAGCCAGTGTTTCGCCTTGGTCATCTTCAATATTCTTGACAATGGCCGATTCAGCCAAAGCGAGCTCCACAAAAAGTTCACAGATATCTTCGACAGGCAAAAATCTTTTCAAGCCCTCTCCGATCAGCTTGCTTGAATCCACGGCAATAGACCCCGAAGAAATCTTATGTTCGGCTATCACATCAGCGGCACGCAGATAACTGATAGGCCGGAGTCTCGCAATAGAAGATGCTGTTCGAAGCACTTTGCGCAGAATTTCCCTGACCGTAAACCAGACAACATCGAAGGTCGAGGAAACATTTTGATTCCGCGATTGCTCAAGTAAAAGCTGGCAACGATTGAGAAGTAAAGAGCATCCTTGAAGAGCTCCTTCATCTTTCACAGAATTTCGGGCCTGCGGCCGAGGAAAGATACAAACCAGCAGGTGATTGACGGCCTGACTAACACGGCTGTCATGGTTCTGTGCAGTGTCCTGCACCATTTGCTTTAAAAGCTCGCTTTCCGTTGGAAGAATTTTTGTTGGTGGGCCAACCAGGCTGCAAAGAGACCCCAAAGCGCGACAGGCCGTCACGAGCTCCCGCGATGCTTTGGCTGTTTCATTGCGGGATGTTTCCGTGACGATGATGGGCGAAGTGAGCAAGTCAGTACAGAGTACTCGGGGCAGCCAAGACTCTAACTCATTCTTTTCCAGAGCGTAAATTTCAAGAGAATCGAGTATGGGACTGCAGGTTGGGTCGAATGCAGACGTGATCCCGATAGCCAAAACTCCTGTCCGAATAGCGAGAGCAACTTCGTCGTCTGCGAGGCTTATTGAATACCATTTTTTCATTCCTGGAGAGAGTTCGACAGGCCTTCCTTGCACTATTATTTTCTTCGGTATTGTCTCTAATTGATGACAGCCGACTTGAAAACGCACTCCCAGGATGGCCAGATGATCAGATTTTGGTCCGAGGGAGACATTCAAGGTAAAGCCATCTCGTCTAGGGCTGAGCAAGTAGACACCTCCTTCCCTCGAAAGCTTTCGTCGAATCTCACTGGTGTCACTACACAAGATCGGAATGAAAACAAAGGACGTTGTGAGCGGATAAAACCTTTGGCTATCATCGACAAGAAGACTTGACCAGATTTTTCTTACAGTGAGAGACCTTCCCCTCCAAAAATAATCTCTTCAGGACAGTCTTCCGAGAGATTCTTCAATCGCTCAAAGATTGTCACAGGGAATTTAGCGAAGAAAGACCTGTCTGGGACAAAAGGCATGATGGTATTCCCACCCCCGGTCGCTTGCGCAGCCGACATTGACACCTGCGTCTTCTCTCCAAAGAAAAGAAGGCTACCAGTGGAAGTCGCAACGCAAAGGCATGTGCGCTCAGCAAAGCGTGACCCATCTTCCGAGTCGGGATCTGAAGCACCAGAAAAACGAAATGGCAAAGAAAATGCGCAAAGTCCTTCAATGGCTGCGTAGAGGCTGATGCTCGTAGATCTAGCTTTCTCCTGCGTAAGATCTTTTAATGTCGTCTTTGCACCATTGAATTCGATCAACACAAGTTTAGGCTGGTTCGATCTCGGAGATTGTCCAACGCATGCGACGCGAAATACATCGCCAGATTGCCCGAGCTCAGTCCACTGTGTGTAGGGACCACATATATTGGATACAGAGGACTCAAGCTTCGCTTCTGAAGAAAAAGTATGCGGCAAAAGCTCAAAACTGCCGCTAATGGTGCCTTTCGGATCAAACGTCAGCGCCAGCACACAACTAGAAGAGCATTCATAAAGCAACAGATTTGATTGTTCCAAATAAGTCAAGCCAACTCCGTCGCCGAAGCTGCAGGAATGGGCACCGGGGACGCCAACTTCAGAAGTGTCGTAAATACAAACTCCTGCAGTCGGAAGGGAAATGGGCCCAGTAGCATCGAACGGGTGTTCGCCTGGCACTGACAGATTACCGTCTTTGTCGTCATTCAAATTCACTTGATAGAGACGCCCATCTTCGAGCATGATAAACAAGCTGGCAACCATATGAGATCCAAAACGCTTGGGCTGCAGTGGAGAGTGCGATTGCATCGGGACCAAGGAGATATCTTTCAAGTTAGAGTCGAATGCCGCTCCCAACGTTACAAATGGTGCGACTCGATTATCTTTATCTGTTTTGGAGAGATCGAAGAGAGCAACGAACCGCCCACAGCCAACCGCGACACAAGTTTGGAATCCTGGAATCCACTCACACTTGATTACGTAGTCACTGACAGATTCATTGGGTTCCAAATCCAAGGAAAGCGTGATGTGACGCTTGGTTCCGCGATGCTGTTCTTCTAGTATAACAACGGACGCAACCGAAGCTCCCCAAATAACCAAGTGACGATCATTTTCATGGCACAATTTCATTCCGACAACATTGAATGCCACAGCTTGCGACCCCAGAATCGGCATGGCAGATCGCGACAAAGTCCAATCCACTTCCTCGTGTACTTGCGCAACATTTGTGGCAGCTGCTGCGCTACAAAAGAGAAGCGAGCACGGTTCCGCGATGACCAAGCGTCCGCGACTGTCGGCAACGACTGCATTACGCCTGATTTCATTCTTAGATATTCTTAGCCTTTCGATTGAACTTCCAGAAAACTTACACTGAAACGAATTTGCTTTCGCGTTTCGCAGAGCCACAAAACTAGTGTCGTTTGACAGTTCACATTTGAGGTGAACCGCGATGCGATTCTTTAAAGAGTAGCGCATAAAGTCGTATCGATAATTGTTGCAATTATCAAGCGATAGCTCCAAGGACGCATCGTTGTTGTTGGTGGAATTCCAAACTTTAAATTTCTGTCTCATTGCTTCAAAAAGTCTCTCTATCCAGCCTCGTCTTGTTGCTTCCTCGAAAAGTTTATCAAGCGCTGCTTCAGCAATCTTTGGGAAGTACTGCTTTGCCATCTCTGAATAAATTATTTCTGTGGGGTGCATCTTGTCCTCGAGGTTCCGAGAATTTCCCGGTCCTCCCTTGTCTATCTTGCGAGCTGCATCTTTTTCAACAGACCAACCCTCTGCTCGAAATAGATCGTTCATCTTCTTTTTTGGCACGGGAGATAAACACTTGCATGCGACTCGAGTGGCGTCGTCTTCGCCACCATCTTCAGCTCCGCAGTCACAAAAGAAAGACGAGTAGCGCGAGTACGATACGTCGTGCCCTTTGTGGCAAATTATCGCACACAAGGTGCAGCACCCCTGGTTGTAGTAGGAGACAAACGGTTAGAATCAATTGTGACAAAGGCAGTATATCCGGCAAACTTGAAGGAAAGTCTTACCTTGTCCCAGGTCAGTCCGCAAGTGTAACAATTGTACCAGTGCTGGCCGTGAAATCCTCTTTTCATCGTATAAGAACAAGCACGGGGTAAAGCTTCCTGCGATGTCGAGGTCGACTGGTCCTCTGGCTGCTGGCTGGATACTAACGCATCGTTAGCACTGCGATTTCCTCGTACTTTAGTACCGCCAGGACCATGATTCAAGACAGAGCACAAGCCTTCTATAAAGCTATAGAATCTCTCACTGGCTTCGAGGTTGTCGCCTGATTCTGATCCATCGGTCAAGAAAACGGACCCGACTTCTGAAAGGCGGTCGGTGCAACATCCAAAAAGCGCCAGCAAATGAAGTATTGCATTGCGTGATTGTGCCTCACGAGTCAGCCATTTTGGCGCAAAAGATACAAGCGAGTCGACGACTAATCCAATCATCGAGGCCGAAGGAGCCTGTGAGCAATCGGTCGCGAGGAGCACCAGTAGAGAGCACGTCTCAACGCAAAAGTTTGCCGAGTAAGAGAGCACCGACAAATCGCGCAATAATTCGTTCAATGGCGACGATGAAATATTTCCATGGTGTGCCAACGGAATTGTTTTGAAAGCCTTCACAAAGGTGCTGGTAATCAGGTCTTTTTCCACAGGGCGCTTCACTTCTTCGGCGACAAATATTAGCTGATTCAAAGTTCTTGCAAGAGACGTTCTTGTGCGTAGATCCAAGTCTGATGTTTTCACTAGGAGCAAAGCGACAATGTCGATTATGTATTGCTCTTGTACAATGTCCCACCGCCAATTCGCTTCACGTTTTGACAGCAAGTCTGCAACACCCCTATTTTTCTTCTCCTGATCTAAATTTGCAAATAAAGCGGAAAGTTTAACGCCACTTTCCGCAACTGTGGACACCGTGATGAAATTGGAGTTGCATAGAAGATCCAGTAATCTCGCAGAGCCTAAACTTTCGCCGTCAAAATCGTCATCATTGTGAACTTCATCAGAATCACAACCCCAATCTTCAAGAACTGAAGCAAGCTGTCTGTTGAAGAATTGAAGAGCAGCAGTAGCATTGGCTGGCCTAGGCGTGTCAGACTCTTCATTCAATTCTACCAGACTTGTCAGCGCAAATCGCGAGGCTTCAAAACCACGCAAAATCTCAAAGGACCTGCCTGTCATCAATAAGTTGCTCGCAACACTATGACAGGAAAGACTACTCGGCATATCACCGGAGCACTTAGCAGTGTACTGGGCCAAAACAGAAAGCGTCGAACACAGCAATTCTTTAAGTTCTCTGGACGGAGAGACACTAATTGCTAGTGTGTCTACTACACGGCAGTGTCGAAAAATGCTGTCGTCGTCAACTGCATCTTCAATGTCATCAAGTGCCAGAGGGTGAGTTTTTCGGCCGCCTCTCGCGAGTCCGTACCGGAGCAATGCAGCAGCAGGCATCATGCAACTGACGGCAGTCTCGCACACACCATACCTGAATCCAGTGACGTAGAACGGGTAAGATACAATTGCAAAAATACTAAGAAAGGGGATATACGACAAACCTTACCAAAATTCGGTCTCAAGGAAGGCCTGGTGCAATTCCTTGGAATAAGCGCCATTTTCCGGGATTTCACAATCCTGAAGAACATCGCGGCATGCGGTCCCCACTGACATTCCCAGGAGAACTTCCCATTGGCTATCAAAACGGAGCTCCGGTTGCGAGCAAGCCAATTCAAAGGGCCCGCTGTGCCAAGAACTTTCGAATTTGCTAGCCTCGTGAGAGCGACCAAGAATCTTCAGTGAAGAGTTTAAGCACCAGGAGGCTTTCACCTCATCTAAGTTTTCAGAGTCTCGGCCGGACAAGAAGAGGCCCAGCAAGTCCGCATCAAGGTCAAACAACGAAGCAAGAAAGTCACTACTGCGGTCGTCTTCGTTGTCCTTTTCTGCTTTCGATGAAGTAGCCGGCTGTCGAGGCTCTAAACTCCAGCGGCTTGTAAGGACAATGAGCTTCCTTGCCAAAACATCATTTCTCGGAGTCTCTTTCCTCGTTTGTGCTTCCTTTCTCAAGATATTCAAAGCATTCTGCAAACACTGATCGTGGCGCTCGTGACTCGTGGAGAGTAAATTCTTCAGCGCGCGTAGAGCAATCTGGGCGACATCTAGAGCTTCACTCGGCTCGACGCCGAATTGAAGACGACAATTTTCATCCAACCAGTCTGGGTGAGTAGGAGCTGCGCCAAATTGGTTGCATGCAGTTGACAGACGCTCCTTCACTCTTGAAGCTAAATCATCATCGCTGTCGGAAGCTATTGAGTCCAAATCAGAATGGCCCATTTCGCTGTCTGACGAATACCCTCTAGGACGTCTCCCGCGTAACGAACCTAAATGAGACACGGAGAAAGCATCTTCGTTGCTCGGCTTTGAGTACGACGCAACACCAAAAGCAATATAAATAGCTGCAGCCTCCAGAGTCGAAAAAAAAATGGGCGAAGCTTTGTTGCAGTCGACCAAATTTGAGATAACTTTTTCGCCATTCTCAACCAGCAACCTCAAGCCTTTCTTAATCTGAGATCCAGAATTGCTTGCGATACCTTCCTTTGATACCATCAGCTTTGCTGCCAACGGAAGAGACTCGACTTTTCCAGAATGCACTTGCATTTCAATGTAAGATCGACACACATCTTCCCGAATTTGCAAAAGAGCTTGCGAGCAACTCGTGTCTTCTTGCTTATTCTCCTCTGTTAGGCCTAACAGAAGCCTCTTCCAGGGAGAAACGTCAAGTTCTCCCCTCTTGCTTCCAGTCCCCCACAGGATTTTATTCCCCAATGCGTTCCAAGCGGCAAACAAAAGATGGCCATGGTCATTTCTCGCTGAATCAAAGCCGAACGATAGCGACGTCTCCAAAATTTCTGACAAATCATTGACGACTGAAGTGCTATGAGTAATGACATCACCACTTGATGCAAGAGGAATTTTTGGGGATTCCCATTCATCGTAAACCCCCATGAAACACCTTTCAGAAAATAATAGAGCAGAGCAGAAATGTGAGAGAATGAAAAACGCAAACAAATAAAATGAGACGGAGGGTTGCTCGACACTCACCTTTCCATTCTGTACCAGTCGCATTCAGTCACAAAGACTGGTAGTTCAAAGAGATGGGACTCTTTTTTGACTTGACGGTTCAGTTTCTCCTGCAAAGCTGGGTACACTGTGAAAATTGCCAAATTCGAACAGACTGTAACGACTCGGGCCACAAAGCTGGAATATTCCCCGCAATACTTTACAACCTCCATAGCTGATTCGTCCCCAGCAATGGAGGTCAAGCGTATACGGACTTCGGCCAGAAGTTGCCCCAAGATCTTCTTTCGATCAGCGGTACAGAGACGACCAACTGCGAGCATAAAGAGGCGGGCGTCCTTGAGTGAAAGAAGAGGGCCGTAATCCAGAGCTTTTCCAGAATGACGAATTTTCATTTTCGGAAAAAATGTCCATGATTCCAACGCTTCGCAGATCCCTCGCACATATGCATTCGCGATAAAATTCTCCGGTTCCGATGATTTATGAGAATAAGAAGCCGGCCGTACAGGTCGGTTGACAATATCTGTTGAAATCAACGTCCGAAGCGCAGGTGGAAGCCACAGCGGCCAGTGTTTGGCATCCGCGAAGTTAGAGATGGCGCGAAAAAACGTTAGACGCATTTCTGAAGTACGCAGTATTCTTGATGGAGAGTCGTCCGCTGTTGATTCTTCGTTACCGCCTGTCGCAATCACGATGCAAAGACTCATGTGGCTCAGCCACAATGACTTTTCAAAGACAGTCAAGTCGGGCGCGTCAGGGAGCTCCTTACGGAGCTCATCGTACATTCCTGTTTGGGACTGTTGAGCGCAATTCAAGTAGTTGGCCGTTCTTGGAGCAATGACAAGATCGTCCAACGATTTTGTCAACTCTATTGTCTTCAATAAGTGCTCCTCTCTAAATCCAAGCTTAATGAATTGCCGAAGCATGCCGTAGGCAGACTTCCTTGAATCGGCCAGGTTCGCTGTTGAAAGCAATTTGGTAAGCAACGAGTTCACCTCTGCGGCAAGAGATGCGCGGTACACATTCAAAGATCTTCCAGCGTTTGTATGTAGTCACAAAGAGACAAATGAGGACAGAACTGAAAAGTGCATAAACTCGCCAGGCATTGATAACTATTCGAGGCGCAATCATACCTCTGTCTTTCCGCTTTCCGCAGCCCTTGTTGGCTTGTTAAGGCCAAGCCTTCATTGCTCTTGCGTCGCTTTCGTACCTGCTCTTTTGCCGCAGGAGCGGGTCGTTTCATAGTTTCCTCTTCGCTCACGGCAGCAAGTGCTTCATCAAACGGCTCGTCGTACGCTCGTTTCGCCACAAAAAGTAGTAACGAATACAATTGCGATGTTGAGGAAAGCAATTGTGCATCATCAGTAGTATCTTTGGCACGCTTCGTTACCTTCCTTCTTGATTTCAACTTTGATATGCTTTTGGTATCACCCTCCCCTGCCACCGAACGAACAAACAGTGCGAGCAGCTCATCCTCCTGGTCCTCATTTCCAGATGCAAGAATACCAGCGTATGAGCAAAATGACGATAGTGATGTTCTGGGCGATACCGTGCTAGAAGCCAGAGAGGCTTGCCCACCAAGATGTCCCAGAGCGCTGGTAGGAACGGGGATTGGAGCCAACAAGTTATAAAGGCTTGCAATTTTGCTCGTATCGTACTCAATTAAGCCAGATGTTGCGCCTGCCACACCAGAAAGCACGTGATGATTAGTATCTGCCTTCTTAAGACAGGAAATGAATTGCGTGAGAGCAAACCGCACTAGGTGAACATCTAGTGGGCGTGCCTGTCTTTGCTCGGAGAAATTGCTTATCGCAGTTTTTGCATCTTGACGAATGTTTTGCATCACAAAAATAGACGCTATTTTCAAAAGTCTTTCCTGTCCCACTGCAAGCTCAGCAAAATTCGTAGACACCGTGTTTCCGCTGCAAGCTGTCGCAGAGACGGCTCTACAAAGGCCCTCAATAATCGGGGTCATGACGGGGTTGAAGGTGAATCCTCCTTCCAATTCTACATCGTGACATACGTCCTCGAAATTGACCAATACACTTTTCTGCTTGTATCTGTTTTCACTATTCTTTTGTTCCAAACAATCTTCATGGGCTTGCAAAAGTTGGTAAAGGACAACGGTCCCAATATCCCGAAGGTCTGGAACCAAAGCTCTTTTGTGAGATTTCTTAGCCAGTTTCTTTGAGGAACTTGCTCTGCGAGATGCTGATCCTGCAGCTGCCGAATTTAAAGGAAAAATAGACCGAACATAGGAATCTAAGCCACCTGACGGTGCGCGACTGCCGCTGTGAGCGTGAGCTTCCGTCACAATTCCAGCCAAGCGGGTCAAAAGCGCCATAAGGACCATATTGTCTGAAAGTGCAACATCGATACCTACTTCTACGTCTGTCCCTCGCATCGTAGCTGCGCCAGAAACTTGATACGAGGTTCGGTTGGACAACATGTTCTTCATAGCCTCTAACATCCTCTTTTGTCCTTGTATGAGCCATACGAGGGTCATCGATGACCAACGCTTGGCAGCTACACGTCCGTCCATTTTCAGTGTATTCACCGTATAAATATCATTGTCCTTGTTCTTATCACCCGATAAGAGAGTACGGAAGGTTCGAGCAAGAGGATGCGTGCTGATCGCTTCTTGGACTGATTGAGATGCGGATGTCTTCTGGCTAGCCAGTCCCTCTGATGCACCACGGGTCGATTTTCGACAGGCACCAGCCACTCTTTTTTTGGTAGGACTAGACTTTTGGGCCTCTTTCTCTGCCGTAGCAGCTGTCAAAGCCGGCTCCAATACCAAATCAGCCACACACGAAGCCTCCACCTTGGGCATATTCATCAATGGACCATTCCAAAGATTTTCACAAATTGATTCGAGCTGAGATTTGTAGTCGTTTGTCGTTGCCACTTTCTTATCATCGTCGTCGTCATCATCATTATCCTTGGCGGATAAAATTGCCATAGCTGTAGCGTCTAACTGCCGTTGCGACTGATTCCAAAACGCAACTGCCAAAGTAGAAGCCGGACCACATGTGCCACTCGTAACGCTGTTTACAGATGATGATGCCGAAGCCGGGGAAGATAGTGAAAGAGGTTCAGCAGCCGAGCGACTATCACTGGAAAAGACTGGTGGGGCCGGGGTAGAGGTAGCAGCATCATTAGATTTGTTGGTGGCTTTGGTGACGACCGTTCCTCCAAAAGGAGTCGTAAACGGTTTGGGACAAGCACGGGTAAGTCTCACGGCTATATCCAATGCCAGCGTTGCCGGAGTCCAACAAACAAAACACAATAATGATTGTTCGTCGTCGCTGGGAGCTGCAGTAGTTAGGAATTCCAAGGCCGCCAAAGCTCCAACAGATATTGACAGAATAGCCCGGCCAAGAAGACTTCGGGCTCGACTGGAGCATGCTCTTTCGAGCACTTTGTGAGCAGCACGCTCGTTATGATTGAATTTACTATTGTTGCTGCTGACGGACGATTGTACAGGAAGCTGTACAGGAAGCAGTATCCTTGCCAAATAATAAGAAACAAGAGCCAGGACCTGCGATATTTGTTTCACGACCACATCTTCACTATCAGAGTCGACGTTCGATTCGGCAGTTTGCAGGGACGACAATAATTGATTGATCATGTGGGCACCCAACATGATCCAAAATCCTCCTTTTGTGACTTCCTTCTTGTTGCTGTCTGAGAACCGACCTGACGCCTGGTTTGGATTGTGCGCCGCAGCAGTATCTTCGGAAAATCTGGCTCTTTTCTTTTTCTTCTTTTTGCTACTCGTGGTGGTAGTGGCAGCGGTGGTGGCGGTGTCAAGAGTAGTGTCAGCAGATGCTTCTGCCTCTTGTGCCAATAATACTTTTTCTAAAGCCTTGGCCGAAGCAGCACTTGCATCCGTCAATTCTAACACGGGTGCCGTTCCATCGGCCAGAGACTGCATAATGTCGTGGCAAAGAGGAGCATCAAGTGCCAATTTGTGCAGTTCAGCTAGGCAATGAAACAATGGCGAGTATCTTAGCAACTGCGTGTCCTCATTGTTGTTGTTACTGTTGTTCCTTTTTGATTTTTCCAAACTGCAATATTAGAAAGTGAAAGAGTTAGCAGGAGAGAGTAATTCTGTGGGTCAGTACTCTTGAAAACGTGAAAACCTGGAAATGAAAATTCAATAGCAAACCGGACCGTACCTTGCATCCTTGGAAGCATTGTCTACTGTTGCCTTGCTCTTGGCGGATGCCTTGCGACTGCGTTTCTTACCCGTCATGATCTAATCGAATCTCGACGGATCTACAGACGCTTTCAAGAGAGAGTGAGAGAACTGCAGAAGACCAATCAATCCCAAGTTCCAGGATCCACTCGTCAGACGTCAGCGACAGATTGTTTCGCTTCCTCTCTGGTTGAAATTGTTTGTAATTGGAAGATGATTTTTAAGAAGCAATGGGATTCACAGAAATGCTATCTACTACTAATTGTTTAACTTTTCTTGAGGAAATATGCCGCTGTATATTAGCTATTCCTAGTTTTTGTGTGGCCATCATATTTAGTATTTAGGGCCATGGAAATCACGAAAGGATTTGTTGATGAGGAGGATTGCCAAGGAGTGCTTGCTACCAACAATACAAGTTCGATAAATTCAATAAAGCGTTAGAGTTAATCCTGAACCCTACTTCCGAATTTCTTTATAGTACTCTTAATATCATGCATTTTTTGCCAACATGACAATGCAAACAACTATTTTAGACTCTAGCTACAGTAGACTCTAGACTGTAAAATAATAATAGTAAATAATACTTGAGTAATAAATAATACAACCACACATTTTCACTCCATCCTACTAGCAAGACTCTTGATCCTAAAGTCCACATCTGTAGCTGATGGCATGTTCGCCCCATTCGATTCAAGAGGTTTCAATGGCATTGTTGGCGCAGGTCATGATCATCTCCAGATGACCCGCGTCATCCATGAATATCCAGAGTTGGCTTGGTTACAGCCAATAGTCAATCATTTCTCGGAATTGGCAAAAAGGTGACACAAAACTTGTTCATTGAAAGAATAGAAGTATAAAACAAATAGCTAGTGGAGAAGAAGCAAGACGACGACGAAAAAAAGAAATTCGACAATTGGGAAAAAGGATACGATTTAACAGTGAGACAGCAGAGGGACAAAAACAAGCGAGAACTGTTCATGTTGTAATGCAAGTTGAGGGCCGATTTAAAGTTTGAAGGTGGCCGCCTACTACTCTATACTTATTAAGCAGAATGGATTTGGATGCAATATAGGCGCGCGCTATAAAGCATTGTTCGAATACTGCTTGAATAATATCATCTTTTCTGCATTGCGGCGCCCCTGAATTTTTCTTCGGCGGCGGCAGCTGCAGCTGCAGCGGCGATTTAGAATTGACTGGCTCCCTGGAAGGTTTTGCCTGGATCAGTTCTCTCTAAAAAATTAGGACATCTACATGTCCCTGAAAAAAGAGGAACAGCCTGAGCTGTTTCCGTTGTTTAATAGAACAAACGTCAGAATCGGAGCGCCTTTGTGCCTACCCTGCTACTAGACTACTAGCTGCAGTACTACTAGTAGAGAATTCAACAAGCAATGGCTATCAACGAATTATTTCGTATCATCTCAGTTGTTTGTGATACTAGTACTAGCTAGTACTACTAGTAGAAGACTAGTACTACTCTCTAGAGTTCGAGATAGTATCAACTTGAAGGAGCTTCCTGAAGATATTTATTATAATACTGTATGTTTTAGTCTATATATAATTTGAAATAGTTTATTTAAATAAATGGTAGTGAAAGATATAACAAAAATCCAAGCCGGTTGATATTTATTACGTGGTCAACTTTGGTGTCTACTACTACTAGAGCTATGGTACCAGTAGAGATGAATATTCTAATTTTCTTCTTTCGACAACCAGGCATTTTTTCCTTTCTTGTCCCACTTGTAGTTTGATGGTCCGATCCAGTACTAGTAGCTGATATTCACAACAGAGCCAAAAAAAAAAATGGCGGACGAAGTGGAATTGAAATTGTTGGCTGATGAAGTTGAAGCCGATGTGGAAGTGGAGCTTGAAACAGAAGGTGAAAGAGTTGATGCTGCACCGATTGAAACGAAGTCTGAAAATGGTGACGGAGATGTACCCGTACCAGCTGAAGGAACGGAAGAAGTTGCCCCAAAAGCAACGGCCGAGGAATCAGAAGCACCATCATCAGCTTCAACTTCTGAAGCATCACCACCACCAAAACCACCAGAAGAGTCCAACACCGATGCGACTTCTGCTCCTACCAGCACCAAAAGCTTGGAATCTGTGGCGTCCACCGGCTCTCATCGTCCTTTGATGCCCAACAACAATACACACGATGAAGCCGCCCTTCAGACAACCAATCATGTGTACATTTACAGCGACGAATTTGCTTGGATTCCGGCGCGTGTTGAAAAGACAGATATTTCGGACAAAGGTATTCCCCAAGCTCACGTGGTGATTCCGGAATACAAGGACGAGCGTTCCATTCAGTCGGATGGTGGTCGCACTGCCAAGAGATTTAAGAAAGAAGTGATTTCGCTCCAAGATTATCCCAATCAAGCCTTGCCGATGCAAAATGTGGACGACAAGGGTAATTTGAAAGAAGTGGAAGACATGGTGGATTTACCCTTTTTGCACGAGGTAAGCAGGATTTTTTTACTCGCTCGGAATAAGTGGTGAAGTAATCACGGTTTGTATTATTACTGCACTGCTCCTCTTAACATCAATTTCTTTTCTAACGCCCCAATAAAATAATGATTGCTTGACGCTTTTCCACACTAATCAATCAATTGCTTTACTAATGCTCCAACAAAATAATGGTTGCTTGACGCTCTTCCACAATATCAATCCAAATGTTCATGAAAGGCCGCAATCATGTACAATCTAAAAGCCCGTCACGTCAACAGCAAACCCTACACTCGCACGGGAGATATTGTCATTGCCGTAAATCCCTACAAATGGTTGTTGGATCTGTATACGGAAGAACGTCGTCACATTTATGCGTCAGCTCTGGTCTTTGAAAACACGTACAAGCAAAATGATGGTGGCAACCCCCGTTCCAAATTGGAACCTCATGTCTACGAAGCCAGTTCCTTAGCCTATCGCGGATTGGCGGTCGACGGTGAAAATCAATCAATTCTAGTGAGTGGAGAATCTGGGGCCGGGAAAACTGAAACGGTCAAAATTCTCATGAATGACCTTGCTAGTGTCCAACGCAACGCCCAAACGTTACTGAAGGATCGCCCCATTGTCCACCACAAACCAAAGACGGATGATACTCCTCATTCAACGTCGGTGATTGTCCAACGCGTCCTGGACAGTAACCCCCTACTGGAGGCATTCGGAAATGCCAAGACAATCCGGAACGATAATTCGTCACGCTTTGGAAAATACATTCAATTACAATTTCACGGAGAAGATCCCGAAACTGCCGCACGATGTGGTAAGCAATTGCCGAGTTGTGTCTTGGCTGGATCGAAATGTGAAGTCTATCTCTTGGAAAAATCACGAGTGGTCAGCCATGAAGAAGAAGAGAGAACCTTTCACATATTTTATCAATTGCTCGCCGCACCAGAAGAGATTAAAACGGAAATTTGGGAAGGTCTGGCAGATACCGATAATGAGAGCTACTGCTATGTTGGATTTACCGAAACTGAGATTATCGAAGAAGTCCCCGATGGAGAACGCTACCAGCATACCGTTGATTCTTTAGCGCTGATAGGCGTAGACGGAGAAAAGTTGAAAATGCTCATGCGGGCGATCTGTATTGTATTGCAACTTGGAAATTTAGTCTTTGAACCGTTAGAAAGAGATGACGACAAGTCGGAAATTACATCAGAGGAAGAACTGGAAGGTCTGTCGGATCTCATGGGAGTCTCACAGGCTGATTTAATTGCTGCCTTGACGCTTCGTACTGTTCGTGCTCGAGGAGAAGAATACAAGGTGCCATTGAATCCTGAAAGAGCACGCGATTCTACGGATGCTTTTGCCAAGGAAATCTATGCCAAAACATTTCTTTGGCTTGTCCGTACTATTAATGACGCAACATGTGCTGAGAAAAATTATGCTGGGGACAAAATTGAGGGTTTTGGCATCATTGGTCTCCTGGACATTTTTGGGTTTGAATCATTTGAAACAAATCGGTTTGAACAGCTCTGTATCAATTATGCCAATGAAAAACTACAGCAGAAATTTACTCAAGATATTTTTCGTTCCGTGCAAGCAGAATATGAGTACGAAGGCATCGCGCTAGGCGAAATAACATATGATGACAACACAGATGTGCTGGATTTGGTGGAAGGCAGAATGGGACTTTTGTCATTTTTGAATGAAGAATGCGTTCGTCCAAAGGTGAATTCTTCTTGTGTTGCTTGTATTATATTGCATTTCCTATTTGTGACCTTACATTTGATTATCAATCTACTTATTCCAGGGATCAGACGCTGCCTTTGTTTCCAAAGTTGACTCAATGAACAAGGACAGCCCCTGCTGGTACCGAGAACGGGCCTGGCATGATACCGAATTTGCAATCAATCATTATGCCGGAAGAGTCACATACGATGCAGAAGGCTTTGTGACGAAAAATATGGACACGCTTCCTTCGGACTTGGCGGAGTGTGCCCACAAGAGTACAAATGAAATCTTGGCGAACGCAATGCAAAACGACGGCACGATGAACGTAGAGGCAAAGAAGCCCAAAAAACGAACATCCAAGAAGCCGCCAGCTGCGAAGAAGAAGCAATCGCAGCCCAATAAGCGAGGTAGCATTGCTGCCGATTCAGTATGGACAAAATTCCGAGGTCAACTGGTCAACTTAATGTCAAATTTGGAAACGACGCGCAGCAGGTATATTCGGTGTATCAAACCCAACCAAGAAAAGCTTGCATTGGAGATGGAACATGCGACAACCATTGAACAGCTCCGATGTGCTGGTGTGGTAGCAGCTGTTACAATTTCCCGGTCTGCTTTTCCGAATCGATTGGAGCATGAAGTTGTCCTCGATAGATTCAAGTCTCTGTGGGGCAAAGGTGTTTATCCAGCGGAGAAGGAACTGGCTGAAATTGAATTTGAGGACCAGCCAAAATTTCTTGTGGAAAAACTTCTCGCTTCATCTCTTCAGAGCTTGGAACTCGAACGAAACAACAATATTATCCGTGCCTTTGTCATCGGAAGATCTCGCACTTATTTTCGAGCTGGGTCTCTTGAATTTTTGGAAGCAGAGCGCTTGAAATATCTTGGAGTTTGGGCTACCGATATCCAACGCATTGGCCGTGGATTCACCCAGAGGTCTATTTTCAAGAAATTCAAGGCCACTGTGATTTGCCTAGAGGCCAAAGCAAGGATGAAAATCGCCAAGAGCAAATATGTCAAGCTAAAGGAAGCTGCCATCAGGACGCAATGCTGGCTCCGTTGTGTATATGCGGCACGTTTTTTGGTACTCAAACGTCGATACTATAGGGCTACAATGATTCAAACACATTGGCGCATGGCTGTGGCCATTACCAGTCTCAAATTAAAACGCAAGGCGGCTGTAGTAATGCAAACTATGGTACGTGGTGGTCTCCAACGGCCCAAATTTCGAAAGGCTTTGCATGAAAAGCGCGAGGAAGCCAAGCTTGAGAACCAATTGCGGTCTCTGCAGCGCAAGCTTGAAGAGGCGGAACAGAAGCGCATCGAGGCCGAAAGAAAAGCTGAGGAGAAGGCACAAAAGGCTGTCCAAGACTACCGCGAAAGCACTACACCGTCCATTCAAGAAGGCGAAGAAAAGAAAGTTGACGCCTTGATCGCGCCTGCTGCCAAGGAAAGGGCCGAGGACGAGAGCTTTGCATCCGCAAAGTCTCAATCGCAAGACGAAAACGTTTCTGGTGGCTCGCCGTCGGTTGCTCCATCTGTTGCTGCACTTTCTGTCCAGCAACAGGCACTGATGGACGAATCTGGAAAGATGCTAGAGTATCTTCGTAAAGAAGTTTTCAAGCTCAGGAACCAAAATCAGCAGATGCGAAATGACTTTGATTTGCTGAAGGACAACAACCAGCGTCTCATGGACGCCAATGCCTCTGCCGGAGCTTCCTTTGCCGCTCTCAATCAGCATGCCAAGCAATTGAGCAAGACGAATGCCAAATTGACAGGCGACATTCAACAGTACAGAAGCCAAATCCAAAAGTTGAATGTGACACAGTTAGAACTAAAGGAAGAATTGAAGATGAAGCAAGCAACATATATCGCCGAAGTGCACTCTCGTTTGCAATACCAAAAGGCTCTAGGTGCAATTGTGGAGCTGGCCACAGAACGATGCAGCGACACTCGCTTGGTGGAAGACATCCTTCTGGTCGCCGATGAGTGCGAGTCGGAATATATGGGTGCTGCTGCATCGTCTGCCGAAGCACCACGCACTGGCCAAGGAGAAAGTTTATCTGGTGCCAACGACTCCATGATGTCCCGCTTCAAGTTCTGGGGCTAAGACGAATCGAACAACTTACAACCCGCACAATTTACTCATCCTCCATATTCAGGCTATGTACTCAATAAAACCGGCATGTATTAAATAAAGGCTATTGGCAATCCGTGGAGTATTATAGATGAAAGCACCAAAATAGGCAATAGATGGACACAACAAAGCTCGACTCGCCCTCTTTTTCTTATTGAAGTGATTACTAGAATACAAGGCCGTGTTGTCGCACTTCACTAATACTCAGTGGGAGCACAAAAACATGGCTACCAAAAAAGTTGCTCGTGCCTATCTGTGCGACTATCTGCGCTTGTCAAAGTCGTCTCGCCTGCCCATTCTTGCGCTGCCGTCTCTTGGTTCTCGTCGCCAAGCGTCGTCTTGTGGCCTCCACCTTCTGTCATCCTCGTTAACCGACCTATCGCGATCTCGAGGTTGGTCTCTCCTTCCAACATCTCGCTCATTGTTATCTTGCATACTATTCATCTGGCTCGATACTTGGTCGTAAGCCAAACTTGCCCCAGCAATCAATCGATCTTTGATGCGATGTTTTCTATCCAAGAATAAAATCTTATCGAACACCTTCCCAGCCACTACGCCGCCTTTCCGAAGGAGTCCTAACTCGGTGTTGATGCCAAAAATCTCCTCACCCAGTGCAACCAACCGCATACCCATTGAACGAGTCAAGTCACCCTTTTGGCCAGCGAGAAGATAGAATAATGAGTAGAGAGAAAAATGGTGACAAGTACGCACAAGAAAACTACGACAACGTACCCTGGCATTGTTCATGGTGGTACTCAAGCCGAAGAAACCAGCTCCCGCCAAGGATCCAATCCAGGTCGGGATCAATGGGATATTTCCACCACAGGTACTGCCAATAAATGCCATGGCAATGACTGTATATAACATGCGAAATTCAGGGTCGTTGTCTCGTCGGGGCTCATAATTCCATGGATTTGGAGACGGCGGAAAGGATTGTCGGTCCGCCATACCCAGACTCGTTTGAACGTGTCTCCAGGTGGGATATCTCCGACGAATCTTAGGAAAGCGGCTCAATGCCAAAATAATGGTCATACCAAGGGCTCGAACCAACTCTCCGTACGGGTTCCGCAACAAAGTACAAAACATGAAGAGGCCACAGCAAAACGAGGCGACGCCCCACGGTCGATTGAGGATGGACTTTCCCAAAAAGGCCCCGACAATTGTTCCCGCCATTCCACAGCTCAGTGTCAGGGCGACGCGGCCGTTGAAGGTCGACTGGTACACAGTAGTGATGTCCCGACGAGCCGATGCAAATTCGAGCTCACCATCTTCGCGCCGTTGACCGCGACGAAGCGAATCGCCATCGTGTTCATACACATCTTCTCGTCGTCGCTGTCGTAAACGACGTTGTTCAAAATCATCACTTAGCGGTGAATAGGTTTTCGGCACATCATCATCATCATCACCATCATTTCTGGTTTGCGGTTGTCGCGATGAAAAATTATCAGATGTGACAGAAAATTCGTTGTCGTCCTTTTCGTTCTTGCCAAAGATCCATCCTTGCTTTCTCTTTTTGAGCACGGGTTCTTTTCCAAAATTGTAATGAATGGGATCATGCTTGGAATCACGAGGATCAATCTCAATGGGCTTTACAATTCGCCGTTGCATTGTTGTTGTCGGACTGTCTGGTATACCGTCCTCTGAATCTCGAAGTGGCATACCATCAATATTGTCTTGAGAAGATGGAGGGTTTTGTTGTTGCGATTCAAAATCACTGCCAATATCCCTGGCAGAGCTTTTCTTTCTGTAGCTTCTGATATCATCGGTACGACTATCCTCCTCTCTTATTTTTCTGTCACCCCAAAACCACCGTCGTTTCTTGCTTCCAGGTTCCTCAACTGGCCTACCAGAAGTCGTGTCCATAAACGTCGTGTCGAAGTTTGACGGTCGCTTTCGTCTTTGTCCATCGATTGGTTCATCTCTTGGCGAATATGTGTCCTCCATAATTTCAGCCATTTCCCATGCAGTATCAGGCTGTGGTTGGTGTGGTGGTGGTGGTGGTGGTGGTGGTGGTGGTGGTGGTGGTGGTGGTGGAGGAGGAGGAAACAATTGATCCTCTGCTGGTGCTGTGTCGTCCAGATTTTGAGCATTCGCCGCTGCATCATTTGAAGTTACTGGTTGATTGGGATCCAAAGGATTTTTGTACCCATCGCCAGGTATTGGAGGTGGCGGAGGTCTCTCTCTCCAACTGGCGTTCCTTTTAAAGTTGCTTTCACTGCTGCTGGCAAGCACATGATGATAATGATTGCTCGGCGACAAAAGCAAGATGGAGGAGGACAGTATCAAACCTACGTTGAACTTCCTCATATTCATTATGCGAAGCTTTTGATCCTTCTTCTACTGTTGATACTGCTTTGAAGTGTGGTTGATAGGAAGTAGTAGAATAGACAATAACAAGGCTACTACAACAAGCCAAGCCTGTACAGTACGTATTGTAGATTGTAGATTGTAGATATGAAGTCGAGTAATCGGGGTACTGTTGTGGACTCGGGACTCGAGTAGTTGCTTGTTGTGTGCTGCTTTTGAGTGTGCTTTTTTTCGTCCGAAATTTTGTTTTGACGTCACAAACACGAATGATTGACGGTCCATGTGTCTCTAGAGTAAACACTATAAGAGTAGCTAGTAGTAGTCTAGCTTAGTAATAGCTAGTAGTAGTAGTCTACTAGACTCTAGTACTACTAGGTCTAGCTACTAGGTCTACTACTAGTAGAGGGTCTACTTTTAAATCTAATAATAATAATATTTTATGAAGGCTAGTAGTCTAGTACTCCAAGTACTATAGTAGTACGGCGTAGTATTGTAACATAAGAAGTAATTAAGAGCACGGTACCTGGTATTAACTAAAGTAACGATTGGATGTCTTGTAGAAATCTGATGCTTCAGTCTACCTGGTACCTCTCTAATAGTAATAAAGGGAAGATTGATTTCCAATGAAAAATAAATAATGTGCTTTGGAAGGAAGGAGTTCAAAATTATGTCGCTTCGGGAATCTAGGCTCACTAGTAGCTTCGCTCGGTCATAGTATGCAATCGCCAAGTATGCTCAAGGTCAACTAATTATACATACCGATAGACATAGATTTTGATAAGAAACAAGTCTGCCAAACACATTTCATAGGACGAAGATGCGACAGAATAATAAGAATGGGATGGTATTCCTGAGCAATAGAGGAAGCATGGCAATGCTGACTTTTGAAGTGGAGGTATAATTTTGGAGACATCATCTCTGATAGGCAGACAGTATTCCTTCATTCACAAGCTGTGGAAGCGACTTGACTAGAGCTAGCTGCATTAGTAGTATCAGCGTATGAGAAAAAAAGGGGGGGGAGCAATGAAGGACCACTATCGTCATCGCCATAATTTATAATAAAATCAATCACTCTCGCTGAACAAGTCGCCTTCTTACCGATATTATTCATGCTTCTGAAGCGAATATTCTTTTCATGTTAGCAATGCACGCAGCCGCTTGCAGTAGGGAACGAGTGCGGAGCCAAGTGTCCTGGAAAATTTGTAAATGGTACACTACGGAATACTGCGTAGCCAGCCATGATCTACGTTGATCCCAAGAGGGGATATATCTCGTAATCAAATAATAGTGTGAAAGTTTGAGGGAAAAGCAACAACAAAACGCTGTGTGTTGCACATTCGTCCGGATACGTAGACCGCTTCGTTGTTACCAGTGTTACCTGAGGAAGCAATACTGTGAACATATTCTTACGATACCAACCTACCAGGTACTGTACTACAGTACCAGTAATAATAATGATGTGATAAAATCCTGATATGTCCAAGGGGCATTCAAGAAGCGGTTGAAATGACTCTTATTATGGTGTACTACTGGTGCTACTACCTGGTACAGTAGTACTAATACTGGAAAGTTGCAATACGAAAAACTGTACTCAAGTCCTCAGAGCGACTACTAGTATTTTTTATTAGTACTGTACGAGCGAATCAGAACGCAACCTCTTTACGTTTGAACAACACTTATCAGGTACCAGGTACCAGGTACACTTCGTATGTCAAAGGGCAAACAGCCATCCTCCAAGCTGCTTTAGTGCGGCGGTTCAGAAAAGATAAAAAAGTAAGCTGAACTGCAATATTCTAGCACAGCTCTCCATTACTCTAATCCAGACTACAATGGACGGCAGCAGTAGGAAACAGTCCACTCCACCCCCGATGGACAGCAGCAGTAGCAAGATGGATTCCTCGAGCCGTCGAATGGATATGTCCTCCCGAAGTACGAGCAGAAGACTGATGCTGGGAGGCAAATTCAAGATGAGCTTTCGCAATCTCATGTCTTCTTCGGCCAAGCACAACAGCAATAATGGTAGTATGAGCACCAGTCACCACAACTACAACGATTCCATATCATCCTTGGGGGACACTGCTGTAACTTCGGCCCCGGCAACCTTTCAAACTATTTCTAGTACTACACCCACCAATAAAAAGAAATTACGAATAAGAGGCACCAGCAAACGACAATTAACAGATTTGGATGATATTATGGAACCTTCTGCCAGGGCACTTCACCAGCAGCAAGAATTCCAGCAACAATTGGCGCTAAAATCTCGTGCTCGACGAACGAGCAGCGACAAAACTTCCAATTCAAATGAGAATGCTACAACAGAATGCAAGGGCAAGACACCACCTTTAGGTCTTCCACCCTTGAACAGTGCTACCACTCCCCCCATAGTAATACCAAAAAACAGCAGTGCTGTGGAAATGCGTCAACGGTTGCGGGAAATTGAAGTTATGATTGCTCGAGGCAAAGAAGAAATGCTTCTGCTGCAAACTGGTGAAGCTGTCAAAATCCAGGCTGCAGCAAGGGGCCTTTTAGTGAGAAAACGTTTGCAACGTGGATCTATTCCTGTTGTTGCGACGAGTAGTGGAACTACAAAGCGAACAAAAGGAACGAAAGGAAGCTACAATAACAGCAATGATATCAGTACCAGACGAGGCACTAAAAAATTACCCACTATCACTACAGCCAATACCAAAATCAAAAAATTACCGGCCAAAAAGAATTCCAATGAGTCAACATCGCCTCCTGCCTCTCACAAAGGCGGGGACCATTATACATGGGATACCAACAGTACAAGCAATGGTACGGATCATTATGCATGGGAAGAACCACTTCATCCTTCTAGCCGAGATCGAAAATTCCAACAACCAATGAACAATAATAATAGTAAACGCAGTGCCAAGAAATCAACGTCTGACTCCAAAAATAATTTGGATAAAACGAGCGATTCGAAGGTTGCTAAATCCAAGGCCGAACGAGTGAGAAGCAACGACAACAACGGTTTGAAAGATCTTAGTCACAACAGCACTGGTATGAAAGATACTATTACGGTGGATGGGTTCTTGGATACTCATGATTCAGCAATTAACAAGAATAAACGTGGGAGTTTTGGCATTATGTCCTTCGAACAATTGAACAAAGCAGACGTTGTTCACGAAAACAAAAGCAAAAATGATGACGTTGCCATGAACAGTCCTGCAATGGTCGTGGCACCAAAAGATATGACAGAGGACGACGAAGAGAATGTCTTTGAAGATTCGTCGGCAAATAGTGATCAAGACATTATCAGTGGTCATGCCAGTGCATCTCATCGATCCTCGGCTCACTCGGGTCATAGCCTTGGCCGGTTGAGTGTGGCAAGTTCCTTCATGTCGCGTCTCACCGTTTCAGATGGTAGCAATGGTGATGACGAATATGGATTGTTGGAACATGTTGACGGGGCTGGTCACATGAGTAACAGTGGCTATTTGCTGGAAGACAGCGAAGAAGAAGTAAGCGTAAGTTCTGCCTCACAAAATTTACTGAGCCTGAGTGTAATGGCAACCGCGCCTAAAGAAAACGACAAATACTACAGATCTGTTTCGACGGGCAATCGTGCGAAACACGCTAGAAATAAAAAAACGCACACCGACATTAGTCGCGAAGGGCTTTTTCGGACTAGCAATCAAGAGCAGCCAGCACTCCAAGATCAGGATAATTTGAGTGTCAGTGTTTTGAGTACCAGTGTGATGGCCACGGCTTCCCCAGAGAGTGATATTGAACTGTCAAGATCGACGGATAGTGATTTTGATTTGATAGACGAGAACGAAACTCCCTATTCTGGTAGCAGCTTTTATAAGAGTAAAAAGCGCACCTGGGCACGTACCGGAAAGATCATGGAGAACGACAATGATGTTTTCAGTGTGAGTGTCATGGCCGTCGCCGCGGACGTGAGTGACTGGGAAGGGGAATCGGAAGTTGATGCGGATGAATACAGCGATGATGATGACGATGACATCTCCAACCTCCGATTTTATGACGACTATGATGATGACGATGATGATGTTTATAGTGATGAGGGTTATCTAAGCGACAGCGCCATAGCAGTGGCGGCTTCAGACGAAACAACCATTGAAGACGACGCAAGCCATGTCGACGGAGACCACAATCTGAGAGAAGATGATATGTCTATTACTACATGCGAAACGAACTTGCCGAAAGAATCAGACCGGCGTGATCGCAGTCGTCGAAGGCGCGAGCGACGACGAAGCCGCGATTTATATGAGGATGAGAGCGAAGCTGGCATTATTGACGCCGAGGACGTGAGTGTTTTAACTACAGATTCCCACAAGCGCCACAAGAAAAGACACCAACTGAGCACGCTAATAAAAACGAGACGCCGATCGCGCAAGGCGTTGCGTATGCAGCACGATACCAAACTGAATTTGCTCGGACAATATTTAGGAGAAAGTAGCGATTCGGACGATGAAGATCTACTGGATGATGCTATACGACGAGATCGCCGTACATCAAAGAAGAGCCTGCGACAAACAGAAGAAGAGGCTCTGCAACTTAGGCTTGCCGAAGTCAACCGTCTTATTGCTGCGACAAGACAAGAACTGGAAGAGATCAAATTTGCCGAGGCTAGACGAATTCAATCTTTTGCGCGAATGCTTCATGCCCGAGCAAACTTTGTCGCCTCGGGGCAACGTGTGACAAAGATACGGACTGCCCTATCCCGAGCAGGCACAAAGGAAACCAATATGGCTGCGGCCAAGATCCAGGCAATTGCACGCGGGATCGTATGCCGCTCCAAACCGAAGGCATTTTCAAGCGATAAGCGATTGCATAAAAATCGCAAACGACCGGCCCAAGGAGAAGGAAAAGCAGCGAAGGAAGCGCTGCAGAAACAACTGGAGAAGGTGGAACATGAAATACAAGAAGAAACTAAGAGAGCGCAGACGGTGCTGGAGCGAAAGCATGTGGTCAAAATTCAAGCTCTTGCTCGTGGTGTCTTGGAGCGGACAAATGATCACTTAAACCCAGAGAAAATTGCTGCTGTCAAGATTCAGCGCTTTGTGCGTGCTGTTCTTCGCATCATCAAACTTCACAAGAATCTGGCAGCAATTGCGGAAGAAAAGATAAAGGAGTTGCAAGCCGTGGAAGAGAGCCGAAAAACCACTATTGCTGAGTTTACACCTGGAAAGTTCGATAAAATGGACACGCTTATCAAGCTGGTCAAATTCTTAAAGGATCAAATTCAGAAAGAGAATGAAAACCATGAAAGTTTTGCCGAGAAGATAAAAATCATCAAGAAGGAGAATGTCCGTCTCCGAACTGCGAATTCAACTGACGTTTGCGCAGTATCACGCTTGCAGATTGACATTGAAACTAAAGAGGAAAAGAAGAAATCTCTTGAAAAGTTGAACCAGGAGTGGTTGGATTGTATTGCTGATTTCAAGACCCGCATTGAGCGTGTCGATGCGAACATCAAAGTCCATCAATTGCAAAAAAGTGTTGCTGAGAAATGGATTATGGAAGTCGTTGATCTTGTAGATGAAAAATGCAGTAACAAGAAGCTCATTCGGGAGATCAAGTTTTTAGCGAATCACACAGAAGTCGCTGGTGGTCATGATAGACTCAAGGATGAAGGTATTGAGCTTCCAATGTAGTCTTTTGGTCTGGTAGAGTGTAAAACGTCACTATTTCCTCATTTCACCATGCCTGTCCTTCCACTTATGTCGGGTTGCAAGTTGGCTAGTGTGCAACAACTCAGTCTTTGGCCATGGTGAAACAAAATGATGCAGCTAAGTAATGCAGCTGCACAAAAAATGCAACGAGAGTGCTTGGACCTGCATCTGCATGGATATATTTTTCACTTGACACTGTATTTTATCTGAGTGTCACCTGGAAAATTGCAATTGACATGTTGTTGTGAATTCAATTTGATGGCACATGTCTCTAAACAAAGAGGTAGCTTGGGGCTTCCACAGCAACTCGGATGTATCCGCGGCAGACAAACAAAAAAATAGTGTGATTGTAGAGTAGTAGTACCTCCGTAGGTCAACTTGAGCCCATTAGGCTACTACTAATACCACTACTGCCTAGCTAGAGTAGTACTCTTCTGCTAGCTAGAGGCAGGAGGAGGAGTGGTAGTAGAGTAGGAGTAGGGAGTAGGAGTAGTAGTAGTAGGACTACTACTAGTAGTAGCTAGTAGTTAGTACTACTCTAGCTAGGAGTACTGCCTAGAAGTAGGAGGTACTCTAGTACTTTACCTACTCCTATTCGAAGAAAAAGTTTGTTCCATTAGGGTTAGAAAACAAGAAGGATGACTCAGTACTTAATTAAGCAGCACTCCAATGGAAGAACAAGTAGAGTAGTAGACTAGCTAGTCTACTACCTGGTAGTCTAGTACTGGTGGTAGTCCATAAGAAGGTAGTTTATTCTCGAAAAACATCTGGATGCCCATGGCATAGTAAGTAAGAAGAAAATGAAGGCGAAAGCAGGAGGAGAACACACGTTACTACAAACAAAGGAGGGAAATCTCTTTTCAGCAGGAGCTTGCGGACTGGGCTGGTGCCGCGATCTACCGCTTACTAAAGATCTCTTTGCCTTTCGTCCAGTGTCATTCTCATTGGCATCCAACATCAAGGTAAAAGAGTTTCACGCATCGTACTACCATAACTTGGCACTCTCCGAAGATGGCCAAGTAGCCGCATGGGGTTGCGGAACCTTTCCTGGAGGCGGTTTGGATGGCGTCATTCCAGCTCTGGGGCCGACAGCAGGCGAATCGGACCGCGGGGAACCTCCTCGACTGATTCCACTCCCTGAAAAGGAAGTGGCGAAGGCTATTACAGGTGGAGCCTATCATTCTGCCATCTTAACGGAATCTGGTAAAATTTTCACGTTTGGAGCCGGTCAGTTAGGCCAGCTTGGTCGCCCGGCAAGTATGTTGGATGCCTCTGGTTTGCCAGCCGATCCGAACGTGCTTGAGGCCAAGCTCGAACTTGCAGAAAATGACCAGGTGCACAAAATTGGTGCAGGGTTTTACAATACGTTTGCTATTAGCCAATTAGGTTCGCTCTTCTGCGCCGGCGAAAACCAAAATCAGCAGTGTGGCGCAGGCTTAAAGAATCTTCGAAAGTTCTCTCGGGTTGAGGAAATCAAAGAGAAAGTTGTTGATCAAGTTGAAGGAGGATACTGCCATACTTTAGTTAAAATGCTTGATGGGAGTGTTTGGTCCATGGGATGCGGCGAGGAAGGTCAAAGGGGGGATGGTAAGACCGATGACGAGAACGAAAAAGATCCGAGAGGTGCTATCACACGTGTGAACTTACCAAACAACGTCCTGACGAAAGAAGTAGCTGCTGGCGCCAATCACAGCATTGTACTAGGCAACAATGGGGTTGCTTTTTCCTTTGGCGCCAATGATGTTGGTCAGTGTGGGCTTGAATCGACAGTGCAGAAACTAGACGGTGTGGACGAGGGCGACCCGGTCATTTCTCCGCGGCCCATACTCTTACCAGTTATGGATGATCCGGTGGCCAGTGTCTCTGCAGGCTATGCTCATTCGGTTTTGACAACAGAAAAAGGTCGTGTGTTTGTATTTGGCCAAAACGACAACGGTCAGCTTGGCCTTGGTGCAGTAGCTGAACCAGGAGCCACAGGAAAAGATGCCGAGTCTCAGTCCGCTCCAGTAGAGGTCAAAGCACCGTCGTGATGAGGCGTCAATAAGTGATTACATAGGGCTTTATTATGTCAGCAACTTCGAAATTCTATTCAAGTCAATCGTGCTATATTTTTAAAGTGAAAGCGTCCGCTTGACCGATATTCCCTGTCTCGCACACTTAACTTGTTCATTCATTATCCATTTATTCTGCACAACGTAGCTCACTTCAGTAGAGGAAATTCTGTGTTTTCGACCATTATTTAATCAAAGGTTATCTTCTTTCCAGCAAAAGAGGCAATAGCACCAGAGTTTCTGGATTTGATGGCGGATCCACCACCTCTACCACCACCTCGTCCACCGCCTCGTCCACCGCCTCGTCCACCGCCTCGTCCACCACCTCGTCCGCCATCCATGTATCCACCACGTCCTCCACCGCGGCCACCTCCGAAACTACAACATGGAAATTACAACAAAAACGTGAGACGCCGTGGGTTCAAAGTTTAATACCCAGACAATAACTAAAAAGAAGTACTCACCCGCCGCCTGACCCAAAGGCCGGTTTGCGCTCGTTGGCATAATCTACACGAACTGCACGTCCACAGACATCTTGTCCAGCCATGGCTACGGCCTTATCGGTGGCTTCCGTTTCGGCAAATTCAATATGTCCAAATCCCTTAAAATCACCTGTTTCACGATCCGTGGCAAACCTTACATTGGTAATTTCTCCACAATGAGCAAAGGCTTGCTTCAAAGCTTCTTCATCAACATCCCATGACAAATTTCCAACGAAAACAGTCACACATCCATCATCCTTGACAGAAGGTGCGCGAGGCGAAAGAATCGGCTTGGGACTGGAGTACTTGATCGACAGCCAACGTCCCTGAAAGTCTCCTCCGTCGAGAGCAATGGCTGCTTCGGCACTAGCAGCATCGGGAAAGTCAATAATGGCGGTTCCAGAACTACGGCCTTCTTCGTTGAGGGGAAGTTCAACATTGGTAGGCCCCTTACCACAGCTCTTGAAGAATTCGGTGACTTCGTATTCTTCTGCCTTCCAGGGCAAACCACGCACATAAACCTTGGTACTGGTCGCCGAGTTCTCGGATGCGGCCATTTTCTTTTTGGGAGGTTCTTCTTCGGCAGCCTCCGACTTGCGCTTTTCAGACTTATTGGGGACATCCGAATCTTTCGTGTCTTCACTGTCCGAATCACTGTCGCTACCGGAACTGCTACTGCTGTCGGAATCGTTCCCATTGCTCTTCTCAATCTTCTCTGTAGGCTCCTTTTTGACTTCAGTTTCCTCCTTTGCTTTTTCATCATCGCTTTCACTTTCGCTATCAGATGAATCAGACGAATCATCTTCCTTCTCCTTCTCCTTCACGGCAAGCCTTTCTTTCTTGTCAACGACCATCTTATCTTCATCCTCGTCATCATCACTATCCGAATCGCTATCGCTGTCACTGCTGTCTGAGTCGGGCGACACGTCCTTCTTTTTTTCTTCGGGTTTGGCAGGCGCTACCTTTTTGGTTTCCTTTTTTGTTTTTTGTTTTTTCCCTTCATCTTCCGAGTCGCTGCTTACCGGAGCAGCCTCTTTCTTTTTTGCTGCAACCACCTTTTTCTTCTTGGAATCGGAATCACTGGAAGAAGTACTGCTATCCGAATCCGAATCCGAATCCGAGTCGGATGAATCATCATCTTTAGCAGCCTTTTCAGCAACTTCGAGGGCATCGGCCAGTTTCTTAGCCTCGGCTTCCAATTTGGCGGCCAGCTTCATGGCATCCTTGGCCTTGGCGGCAGCTTCCTGTGCCGCCTTTTTGATTTGGTCAACTTTAACCATCTTGAATTGTTAATGATTTTATAAAAAACTTAGGAAAAGCAAAGAAACGAAATTCGATTATTTTCTGGATTTTGTGTGCTCATTACAACATAGGAAATTTTCTTTGCAAACTAAAAGAGATGCGCAGATTAACAACTTTCAAGTTTATGGTTGGTGTCAAGACAGGTTATGTGGGTGCAGCGAATATTGAGTCCCCAGTTGTTCAGTCTTGTTATTTACTTAAGCACAGAACAAGCTCGTTTAGGACGGCCGGCGCCAAGAAACCTTTTAGCGACAATCACAATTTGTTGGGTTTTCCGTTTGATTTGTGTTGCGAGTAAAAGTAAGTTGTCGCTAAACGGGCCGTACGAATCAAAACTACCAAAACAACTTCCGCAAAGGCACCTACAGCCAGTAGTAGCAGAAGCCCTTTGAAAAGAATAAATCCCTTGACATTGTGCATTTCTTCACCAGACTGCCTAGCTTGTTACTACCTACAACTACCTACTACCTACCAAAGCCTTTCATCCGCTCGCAATAAATTCATAAACCTAAAAACATAGATGCATATAGACAAAATGGACGCATATTTTCAATCACCTAAAGATGCTACTGATAAGATGAAATCATGGTTCGACTCACCTTCCAAGTGGCTATGCAGTGCTCCTTCAGATGAAATTACAGTCAATGAAGCGACGGGCAACGAGGGAGAAGATAAGGATCAGACTTGGCCTTTTCATCAGCCACTACCGTCTCCCTTATCACAACATGAAGCTTCTCTTAAATCGCAACATGCGCAACCACATCAACAACCACAAGAAGACGACTCTCTTGAAAGAGTAGAACATGCTCGAGATAAAACGGAGATGACCCGATTAAATGGTATTTTTTCACTTGTGTTGGTTCTGTCTACTTTGTTTTTCAAATGTCTGCAGAAATCCTCACACATAATCATCCCACCATGCTACTTTTTATTAAGTCGAAATAAATGCCTTGGGCAGCGTTCCAATTGTTGCTACTCCCACTCCCAATCAGTTTGGCGGTACGGAACGAACACCAGAATTCCAATCCAGCGCCGCTATAACATTGGCGAGCCCATCACATCAGCCTCCATCAGAACCAATAATAACGGCTCTCTTTCCTCTTTGGACAAAGTTCACCGATTTTATACACCGACTGATCACAAGAATTGTAGTGACTTCGGCAGTTCATGCTGCTCGCAATCCAAAATCGTATATCATCGGCATTACTCTTCTCAGTTTTGTACTCATTGCGACTGGATTCTCTACCAATTTTTCCATCAATACAGATGAACAAGTTATTTACGCACCATTCAAAAGCAAGGCGAAAGAACATGCCGACTGGATCGACAACGAGTCTGGATTTCCGGGATCTGTTCGTATTTTCACTGTCAATATTCATTCCGGTGGCGACAATGTTCTGGGATATGAGCAAATGCGACAAGTGTTTGATGTGCTGGACGAAGTTCGGAATACACCTGGGTACGATCATATCTGCGAGCAAGGAGACTACGTCAACTTTGACGATATCACCACATGCAGAATCATGAGTTTCACACGGTTCTTTAAACACGATGCGGCTGGATTGGATAATTTGTACGAGGAGGCAGGGGAAGCGGCTGTCATTGAAGCTATATCCGCGGATTCGTACGAGAATCAAACTCCTGTGGACGATAATATTTTGGGAAATGCGCAACGAGACGAAAATGGTACCCTGGCCTACGTTGAATCGTACATGATCTATTTCTTTATACCAAAAATCGATGATGCAGACGCACTGGAAGATCGCTTGCTGGCCAATCTCTTCCAAATGAGACAATCTTGGCAAGCGAAAGAAAATTCTTTGGAACTCGAGTTTTTTGCCATGAGATCATACTCTGATGAATTTGCCCGGGCCATTGAGAACGATTTGATTCTTTTGCCATTTGCATTCTTTCTAATGTCGGGCTTTTCGTGCCTGGTATTCTGCAAATGGGATCGAGTAAAATCGCGAACAAGTCTCGGAGTCGGCTCCGTTGTAACCATTGTGTTTTCGCTGATGAGTAGCTTTGGTCTCATGTTTACAATTGGAGTCCCCTTTACCTCCATGACACAGATTCTACCATTTGTGGTCTTTGGGGTGGGGCTTGATGATACTTTTATTATCACTGGTGCTTATTTTCGAACAGACCCAAAAAAAGATCCAGTTGAACGTGTTCGAGAAACAATGGAGGAAGTCGGTCTGAGCATCTCTGTCACAACAATTACCACCATGGTTGCGTTTGCATTAGGTGCCATTTCCACAATCCCTGCAATTTACTGGCTGAATTTGTATGCATTCCCAACAATTATGATTGATTTTGTGTTTCAGATTACCTTTTTTGTAGCGTTGCTTGTATTGGATGAGCGCCGGTTACAAGAAAACCGCATGGATTGCTGTCCTTGTGTCAAGGTAAAAATTAAGACAGAAGACCGGGCCGAAGACGTCGCAACGGAAAATCAGGCTCCTGAGAAAAGCGCCCAGGAGCGATTCATGGCGTGGTACGCCCACCAATTGCTTCGTCCAAGTGTTAAAGCCATTGTCGTTGTTGTCTTTCTTGCCTATGCAGCAGTCTGCGCCTACAGTACAACGATGCTGACCCAAGAATTTGATTTTGCTGATCTTCTACCAACGGATTCGTACGTCAAAGACTTCCTCTTCTCTATGGAAACTTATACAGAAAGAGTGCTGGGAATTGGAATCTACTTTCGGGGAGATTTTGACCAAATGCATCCTGACATAATACAACAAATGATTGATTACGTCGATGAGCTTTCAGCACTCCCGCAAACCGCGGCAGAGCCACCTTTTTGCTGGTTTCGTGACTTTCAAAACTTCCAGAACTCGTCGCTTGCCATCCACGCAGGTACAGACAACATGACACTACAAGAGCAAATTGATTTCGCTTTCAGTGTTGACGCTATTCAGGAGACTTATGGCAGACACGTTGTCCGAAATGAATATGGGATCATTACATCCTCTCGCTGTTACACCTACTTGGAGAATGTCGACCTTGGTGTTGTTGAGCAACAAATTGACTTCCTCAATGCTCAAAGAGCCATCACAGCCAGACAGCCGATCAACCAGGGCACAAACGACTGGTCCTTCTTCACTTTTGATCAGTTGTACTTTATTTGGGTAAGTACATGTGTCTTGTTTTGTGTTATGTGGAAATAAGATATCAAAGTCATGTTCACTCAAACTAATCTTTCAATCACCTCCCTGTCTACCTGTCCATACTGGACATCAGGAATTCTATGCCATTGCAGTGGAAGAATTGATATTTACGACAATCTCTGGTGTTATAGCTGTCTGCTCCATTGGATTCTTCTTCTTTCCACATTGGCAAGCAATCTTTTTTACCTTTCCGCTCATTAGCATGCTCTACATCAACCTCCTTGGGACTCTTCAACTTGCGGGGTTGCACGTGAATGCGGTGACATACGTTTGTCTGGTCATCAGTATTGGGCTCATGGTTGACTTTATTATTCACGTTCTTCTTCGATATTACGAATCAAAAGAACAGACACGGGAAGCTAAAGTGCATGACACATTGGAAACAATGGGTGCTTCTATCCTTGTAGGCGGAATATCTACAACACTTGGGGTCCTTCCAATGTCACTTAGCACCAGTGAAATCATGAACACTGTCTTTATCAGTTTCTTTGTAATGATAGTTCTTGGTGTGACACATGGGTTAATCTTTCTTCCTGTGATGCTCTCTATTTTTGGCCCCACGACAAATTTTATGAACCCTTTGGAAGGCACAAATGATCTTGCTTTGAAAGTCAACGGGGATAGCGATACTGACGAAAGTTCCGATGATGATGATGGCGCCGCGAAAAGGACAGCCAGTGTTGAATTATCGAAAAACAACAGGGTGGTGAAAAAGCCAAGCCACAAATCAGCAACTTCGCAGGATTATAGATATAGAACGGATGAAGTGCTCCATTCCAAGACTACTTTCCGAGAAGAAAGCCTCGAAGTAGTACAATGGCGAACTACAATGGCGTGGATATAACCAGGATAGATTATCAAGCTAGCTATTATAGATAAAAGCATGATTTCTTTTCTCTGTGCCATGCAATGTTGTTGGTGGCTGGCAAAGAGACAACTAATGTACCGCCCTCTCAGGAACAAAGAATGCCATGAACCATCTTCTGATCCACAAACGAAAACAATCAACAACTCCAGTACACTTATCTGAAATTACACAAACCTGGGTACAGTAGTTTCTATTCCCCAAGATTTCTAGCCATTATCAAGCTAGCTATTATAGATAAAAGCATGATTTCTTTTCTCTGTGCCATGCAATGTTGTCAGTGGCTGACAAAGAGACAACTAACCTACCGCCCTCTCAGGAACAATGAATGTCATGAACCATCTTCTGATCCACACAGGAAAAAATCAACAACTCGAATACACGTATCTAAAATTATGCAAACCTGTGTACAATAGTTTCTATTCCCCAAGATTTCTAGCCAACAGTTGCCTTGAGTCAAATTCGAAAAAAGCACATTCTAGTGCAAATTGATGACATTTCAGTGTTGGTTTCCCTTCAAGCGCACAAGAAAGCAGCAACAAACTTAAAATTGCATCACATCTTTCATATCAATTCCAGAAACCAGATCAACCCAAGGAAGCCGAATGAAACAAGTGTCGTAAAACCATGTGCTCCGCTATTCACATTGGCGGTAACAGTATTCAAAATTGGGATTTCACTGTCGGCGCTGCCCTTTCCTGCTGCTGCTGACATGACTGGGTCTACAGCAAAAATATTGACAGTGCTGCCAATAATTCCATCAGGTGCCGCGTAGCCTTTACAATCAAATTGAACAGGACAAGACTTGGTCGCAGTAAGTTCCACACACCCTTCGGCAACCAAATTCAAACATTCTTGATATTGTACTTCGCCCATGCAATCATTAGTCTCTGGAGATGGACAAAGTCCGTCTTCGTCTTGATCGAACGCGGGTTGCGTCGTAGCAAGGTCCGATAATAGAATGCTCAGATTACCTTCTTCCTGATCTTCTTCCTGTGCGTCAATCTGACATTCAAACTGTAGAGGACAAGACTCCTTGGTGAGTATATTCACGCATCCTTGCTCCACTAGAGTAAGACAGTCTTGATAATTGTTCTCGTTGACGCAAAAATTCGTATCGGGAGAAGGACAACGTGGTAATTCGCTCTCGTCAATCGTGGGCGGAATGGTGGGCGCTCCCGAAGCTGGCTTGTCCAAAGGTGCAAGCTCTTCTTTGTACAACCAAACTGCCGACACTGGTCCATCAAAACCAGCCGTATCTCTCGCTTGAAAGTAGATAATATGCCTTCCTGGTGACCACGAGGTTGTGTTCAAGCCAATTTTTGCTACTTCGGTCTTGTCGTTGAAAGCGCCGTCCTCTGCTATCATTTCAATGTCTTGCGTTCCCGGGTCGGCAGGAAAGATATCGACGAAAACTTTGACGCCGGCTATAGCCTGACTTTCCCAGCGAGTCATTTCATCGTCGCTAACTACGACCTGTGCAGTCCATAAAGTTGCGGTAGTTTCGGAAGCCTCGATGCTGAGAACATCAGGTCCTTGTGGGAGCTTATACGATTTGTAAACTGTCTTGGCGGCGTACATGAAAGACTGAAAGGCGAATGGTTTCACGAAACGCTCCCAGTCTTCACAGGTCTCATAAAACTGCGTGCCCAGCTCAAAGCCGTATGAGTTAATACAATACTGTCCATACATTGCGTCAGAGGCATCACCTGAGACTGTATACAAAAAGTCGTCTGATCCCGGCCCCCATAGTCTGTATTTTCCAAAGTAAGCGAGTTTGCTTGACATAGTCAGGATGCTGGAGTTGTTCGGTGGCCAAACATCGTCTAGAAACCCCCAGGGATAGTAAATAAAATCGCCTGCCGAATGGACATCGAAAAATAAACCAGCTGATTCTTCGTCGCAGGCTTCTGCAAGTCGACTGGTAGCTTCATCGGCATCTCCCTTCTTTATATCGTCATCAAAGATTTTGGCAGCATAAGCAAAAACAGCAGATGACTCGGGCGCCGAGAGCGCGCTTTCGCCTCGATAAGAATAATCACAGGGATTCGGCTGGCTGCCTGAATTTTCGCCCCAGAACATTGGATAGTTGCGATTGAGGTCGGTTCCATAGTCCCACTCATTACAACCATTGGGTTCCGCGTTCTTCCGGTACATCCAATCCATGTGATTCTGTACAATGACCCGACCATCTGGATTGGCAATGGGAATTAAGTGAATGGCCGTCCGGTTGAGCATCCAGGTAACATCGGCATCTTTACCGTATGACTCCAACAGAAATTCCACCCATTTCAGCGTCGTCAACGGCGGCGACAATTCACGAGAGTGGTGTCCAGCGACAATCATGAAAGGGGCCTTTTCTTCGCTCGGAATGTCCGAAGGAACATCCACAATGGCAACAGGGATATCCCAGCCAGCTGTATCACCGACTGTTTTTAAGTAAGATGGCCCGATTGTGTCGACTCTCACCCAATCAGGATAAGTGCTGTTGGCCCATTCGTAGAGGATGTCAAATGTTTGCGCTACAGTTGGATAGCAGTCGCTATACGAGTCAATCCATTGGTCTTCGGCATTTAGTTGCTGCTGCCGCTGTAGATTTCGTTTTGGGTCATTCCTCTGACGAAGCAAGCGTTGCTTTAGTTGCTGGGGTAGGTGCTTCTCGGTCAATGCTTGGTCAGCTTCCAATATTCTGAGCTCGCCTCGAGTGAATAGATCTTGGAGCTTGTCAGTTTGAATTGGATGATCAACTATAAGACTTACATTGAGCAAGACTGTGGGTTTTGTTGATAGAGGGTCTTCAAAATGCCGAGTTTCTCCCTTCAGGACTTGCCAACTGGCCCCATATTTCTTAACGATTTCTCGCGTAGTTGTCAATGTAACGACGTGCGGAAAGCTTGGCTGTTCGGAGGCGCTAGCGGCACAATCGTTACGGAAGAACAGAACTGCTGACAAGACAACATAACAGCACGTTAAGCCCATTTTCTTCGTTTTGAGTTTTTATGAGTATGTCTGCAGTTACCATTACCATCAGCCATTCAATCTTGGCAAATATTCATACTCAGAAATTGAGTTTTAGTGAACTGAATTCGTATTAAATTCTTCCGTCTCACCGGTTAAAGTCAAATTTTCGTCATTCAGCCAGGTTCTGGTAGAACTACTACTAGTAGTCTACTCCGGAGTAGATACTACCACTACTACTCTACTAGAGTACTAGCTAGTAGTTATTAGTAGAAGTAGAGTACAGGGAGTAGCTACTAGTAGAGTACTACAGTAGTAGCTAGTAGAAGTATCATCAGCCGCCATTACTATTAGTACTACTACTAGCTAACTAGCTAGTAGTAGTAGCTACTACTAGTAGTAGTACTACTCCTAGCTAGTAGAGCTAGCTACTAGTAGTCTAGTAGGAGTAGTAAAATACTACTATTCTTGGTGTGGAAGACTACTAGTAGACTAGCTAGTAGTAGCTCGACTAGTAGAACAAGTCTACTCTACTACTAGCTAGTAGCTACTACTAATAGTAGTCTACTACTCCGACGAGTACGAGTCTAGAGTACTCCTACTTGTTTTTTGGATCATGAGTGAGAAATTCAACGGCAAGTTTGAGGTACTCCAAGTTTAGGGTGAAGGGTCAATCATCTGAGATTAATCTTGCTACAGTTTAAGAGCATCCACTAACTTGACAGAATAGGGATTAGAATAACTTTTTCGCTCAAAATTTGGTCGACCGCAGTCACTAACTAAGGATAAAGCATGTCTTCGATCAAAAGTTTTGATAAAAAATT
>Ga0100402_1000584_pt1 | contig 42988 bp, 36 predicted proteins | sample CryGeyme20150102_FD_80419 | JGI IMG/M metagenome (GOLD analysis project Ga0100402, IMG submission 80419) | Groundwater microbial communities from Crystal Geyser aquifers in Utah, USA - Crystal Geyser metaG 2015-0102 | ecosystem: Environmental > Aquatic > Deep subsurface > Groundwater | place... | reverse complement strand
TGCAGTTGGCATTGTTATGTTCTTTGGTCAGCCGGGCCGACCATTCATCCCAGCAAAGCCCGCAGCGGACACCCTTCACTTTGTTGGCGACGATCGCTTCCCCGTTGCCGCTGCCACCCAGCACGATGCCGCAATCCGCTTTGCCGCTGGCAACGGCCTCGGCGGCCGGGCGGACGAAGTCGGGGTAATCACAGGAGGCTGCGGAGTCGCAGCCACAGTCGAGCACCTGATGCCCGCGCGCTTTGAGCAGGGCAATAATCGGTGCCTTGAGTGGGTAACCGGCATGATCGGTGCCGATGGATACGGTGAGTGATTGAGCGGCCATTTTTGTTAGCAATGGCAGAGTAAAAGTGAAAGTGAAGGTGAAAGTGCTTAAATTTGAGCTGGCAGCTTGTTTCGGCCGATGGATGCGGCTCGCTGGAAAGCGCAAACGCTTGCCGCGCGAGCTTGAGTCGGCCCTATTTGACGTAAGGCCTTACTGTTCGGCCTGGATGCGGTAAAATACGCTATGATGTGGATGTTCCGGTATCGGCATCCGCAGTTCTGTGCGGCCATAGACGGTCTGGATGGTTTCCCATGGGCCGTTGAGCAGGTCGGTGGTCTGTTGGAGATGGTAAATCGGCGCATTCCGGTCCCAGCGGAAGTGGAGCTCGCCGGTGGCGGCTGTGCTGAGCGCCGCCTGAAATGGCGGCGGTTTGGACACGGTGGCGCTAAAGCTGCCGTCCAGCGAGCCAAGCGCATCCGGATCGCCGATAGCCCCGAAGGACGCAGTTAACAGCCCACCAGCAGGAATTTCGTGCGGCGCACCATTCCAACTGTGTTTCTGCAGAAGGATACGACCATCCGGCAAGGCCTCCATTCCAAAATCACCCCACATGCCGCTGATTTCAAATGCGCCTGGCGTCCAAAATACGCTCCAGTCTTCAACCGTCTGCTCGCTGTTATTGCGAATGCGAATTTGCCCCTGGAATCCGGTTGGGCGGGAACCGGGACTCCAAATATCCGTAGCGACGATCTCCAGCTCCACGCCCGCCACTTGCTGCTGCCGCTGCTGCACGCGATCAAAGACTGTAGCAGGTGCCGGGTAGTGCAGTGCCCGGTTGCCCACCGACCGGAAATGCCCCTTAGAGAAAGCGTTGCTTATCGCGGCGCTGGCGGGCACGGGCGGGTAGGTGTCCGGGTTCAGCATACCGGATGCCGCTGCTTCACCTGCCGGCAAGGGGTGGCGCATCCAGTTCACTGCTTTGCTGATCCCCACCACCCAAACGTTTGGTTTTTGCAGCGCCCATGCCAGGAATTCGTTGAGGGCATCCACATTGTCCTGTTGCGGCGCGGCAGGACTTCCCAGCCAGGTTGCTGCGTGCAGCCAAAGAGCCAGCGGCACCCGGTTGCCTTCGTAGCGATGCAGGAAATTATCTTTGAACAGTTGTACCAGTGATGCCCGCGTGCCGACCGGATCCATTTCTTCCGGGTGTCGGCTACCGTCGCGCTCATACAGCAGCCACATCGGGACCTCCATCAGCTCCGGCAGGCTCGATGCGGGGCCCGTCCCGGTCCAGAGTGTCTGTTGCAAACCCTCGTGCAGGGTGTAAGGCCAGATCATTTCCGCCGGGGAGAGGCTGAATTTTCCAAGAGGCTCGCTGACGGATGTGCTGTAGTCAAAGCCGAGGGCATACAGGGCCTCATAAGTGGCTGCGTTGTAAGCGAGAAAAGGTGCGCGGAAGCCACGAATCTCCGCGAGGGGAATGCCCGCCAAACGGTGCAAGGCCTCCCGGCAGCCTTCGATCTCCCGCACCCATGTGATGAAGTCCGTAGCGGGCCCGGTAGTGTGGGTGATGGTGTGCGTCGCTATTTCGTGCCCGGCTGCATGGAGTTGATGCACCAGATAATAGTCCGTGTAGTCCGTGCTGACAAAAAAAGTGAAGCCGACCGGTGATCCGTCCGCATGCTGGTGTTGCGAAATTTGACCGACCATTGCGTAGATGTCCGGATTCACCGCATCGTCAAAAGTTACAAAAATAAACTGAGGAATATCCTCTCGCGCCAGATTGCCCGGAGCATGCGTGGCCACAGGGATAATTTCTGCCGCCAAGCTCAGACCTATGCCGAGAAGTCCCACGGAAATAAACTGAGGCACCGCTTTTATAACTTTGTTAAAAGTTAGGTTAAGTAGCCGGCGAGTCAAAGCAATCTTAAACGGGTGTCTAATAAAATGTTAAACTCGTCATAATGACGGCATGGATGGCAGAGGACTGCCATGGCGGCATGGATGGCAGAGGACTGCCATGACGGTATGGATGGCAGAGGACTGCCATGGCTACATGGATGGCAGAGGACTGCCATGGCTACATGGATTACATCAAGGCCGTCCAGCGAGCGTTGCCCGTCGCGCTTGCGCTCCATCCATGGGAAGATTCCCAGCTTGCTTAAAAAAGGATCGGTTCCAGATTGGGCGTATTGGGGTCGGGCTTTGCCGCCGCCGCTGCAATCAGCGGATACCTGTATTCATCGCCGCTGAAGTTGCGCATGATGATGGCTTCGTCGGTGACTTGCTTAACATATTCGGGATTGATCGGCACCTTGCCGCCACCGCCGGGAGCGTCGATCACAAATTGCGGGATGGCGTAGCCGGTAGTGTGCCCGCGCAGTGACTGGATGATCTCGATGCCCTTGCGCGGATCGGCGCGGAGGTGGGCGCTGCCGGTGATCAGGTCGCACTGGTAGAGGTAGTAGGGCCGCACCCGCATCATCAGCAGGCGGTGAATCAGTGACTTCATCGTGCTACTGTCGTCGTTGATGCCCTTGAGTAGCACCGACTGGTTGCCGATCGGCACCCCGGCAAAGGAGATGCGTTCACAGGCGGCCCGCAGATCGTGGGTGCACTCGCGGGGGTGATTGACGTGGATACTCATCCAGACCGGCCCGTGTTTTTTGAAGATTTCGCAAAGCTCTGCGTCGATCCGCTGCGGTAAAAACACCGGAATGCGGGAGCCGATGCGGACGAATTCCACATGCGGGATCTTGCGCAGTTCGCCCAGCAGGTAGTCCAATTTGCGGTTGGACAGCAGCAGGGGATCGCCACCGCTCAGCAGCACGTCGCGAATCTCCGGGGTGTTGCGGATATATTCCAGCCCGCTCTCGAACTCGGGGTGAAAATTGTAGTCCTGCGCGTTGGAGACCAGTCGGCTGCGGGTGCAGTAACGGCAGTAGGCGGCACAGCGGTCGGTCACCAAAAACAAGACACGGTCAGGGTAGCGGTGCACGATGCCGTCAACCGGCTTGGTGTCTTCCTCGCCCACCGGGTCCAGCATCTCCTCCGGCGCGGTATGCATCTCGCCGCTGCGCGGGATCACCTGGCGGCGGACCGGGCAGTCCGGATCGTCGCGGTCAATCAGATTGAAAAAGTAGGGCGTGATCGCCAGCGCCAGTTTCTTATTTGCAAACAGGCAACCCGCGCGCTCTTCCGGCGTCAGCTCCATCTGCGCCTCCAGTTGCTCGAGCCGGGTCAGGCGATTTTTCAACTGCCATTTCCAGTCGTTCCAGTCTGCGGCAGGCACATCGGCCCAGAGGCCCTGGCCCTGATGCCACTTTTCGAGAGAGTCGTGTGGATACATAATACTTTTAGTTGACGCATAGAGCTATTGATATACTTAAATATGTCAATGACTTCGGCGGAAACTAATTTGGATCTGAATACGCTTGCCAAGCAGCTGTGGGCGATCGGAGACCCGCTGCGGCTGGAAATCCTGCGCATCCTGCCGGCCGAGCCCAACTGCGAAACGGCCTGCAACGTCTCCAAAATTGCCGAGCGGATCGGCCTCTCGCAGCCCGCCACCTCGCATCATTTACGGATTTTGCGCCAGGCGGGCATTGTCACCAACCGCAAAATGTGCCGCGATATGATCTATTGGGTCGATCTGCAAGCCAGCGGCGAGGTCTGCCAGAGCCTGCGGGAGTTGCTTGGCCAGGGCGGCTGCGGGTAGCGGATCGGCGATAGACGCACCGGTGGCAGGGAGAGGGGCAGCGGACCATCCCGGTCAGCACGGGCAGGCGATAATTCGGTCATTCACTTGTGCCGCTTCTTGACATCAGGCGCTCTTTTTTAAACATCGGATACACGAGCACGACTCTGGACATTTATCAACCAAGCACCTGTATCATATAATATGCGATTACGAGTCACCCAATACGGCGAGCCCGTCCTGCGTGTAGCAGGTGCCCCCGTGACGGAATTCAACGCCGGGCTGGTGCAACTCGCCAGCGACATGGTCGAAACCATGCATGACGCGGAAGGTATCGGTCTGGCTGCGCAGCAGATTGGCGAGGCCCTGCAGCTGTGTGTCGTGGATGTGCGCCCGCCCGAAGGCAGCGATGTTACCTTCAACTACCGCTTCGATGGCCGCCAGCCGCCGCTCGACCTCTTCATGCCCGTGGTGCTCTGCAACCCTAAGATCACCATTATTGATCCGGTCGAGGAAGTTTACGAAGAAGGCTGTCTCTCCTTCCCCGGCGTGAACGGCAAGGTCGTCCGTCCGATCGGAGTGCGCTGCGACTTCCAGGACGCACAGGGCAACCCGCACTGCATCGAAGCCGACGGCCTGCTCGGTCGCTGCATCCTCCACGAGGTCGATCACCTTAATGGCGTGCTCTTCATTGACCGGATGGCTAAGCGCGATCTCAAGAAAAACGAAGCCAAAATCAAAATGCTAAAACGCGAGTCGCGGGAGCTGCATGGGTGCATAACAAATTTTTTCTTTGATTGATTTTATCTTTATTTTGCGCTTGAAAATGTCTAGCAGTTAGACATTTTCTATATGGATGACTAATCCAAAAAGCAAAAGAGCATCCTGGTTAAAGCAAATGGGCGAAATCGAGACGATGTCCCGTGGCGGTCTAACCGAAGAGTATCGGGAACGGCACGAGAACGGGCGGACGGTCCGACTGGGGCCTTACTACAAGCATCAGGACTCTAAAAACACTCCAGTTAGCCGCTGAAAACGCACTGGGGCAGGAAACGGCAAAGTTCCTGGATTTTGCCCGCCAGAGCTTACGGCGTGAAGGTGTCAGCAACACCGAATGGTTGGAGACCGGCTTGAAGGCGGCACTGTTCGCGGATGCCCGGGGCATGATCGGGGAGTTGCTCGCAGATCCGGAACTGGTGGTTGCCGGAGCGAATAAAAAGCCGGGAGAAAAAAGAGGGGGTTCCCACGCGAAAACCATGCTGAGCCTGTTCGGTGAGATCCGTGTCAGCCGCGACTATTATTATAATCCGCAGCTCGGATGCGGGCGTTACCCGCTGGACCAAGCGCTGGGCCTGCAGAATGGCTACGCGCCTGCGGTCGTGCGTCTGATGTGCCGTGCAGGAGCCCGTGACTCCTACGAAGAAAGTAGCGCGGACTTGTTGGCTTATGCGGGCATTGATGGCAGTGCTCAAGAGATTAACCGGAACGGCTCTCTACAGCGGCCGCTTTGACACCTACTGGGACAAAAGAAACGCAGCATGAGGCTAAACGGAAATAATTTGTTATGCACCCGAGCTGCATAAAGTCCAGTCAGACCGCTAGCAGCCTTCTTTTCCCTCAATTTTATTTCATGTGCGCAACCGCTACGATTCATATTTTGTGTTGGAGCTAAATGCTGAATTTCATTTATCAAAATTAACGGTTCAACTCATTTTTCCAGGTTCATTCCTGCTCCTCCGGCCCCCGCAGCTTGCGGCGCAGCGTGCTGCGGTTGGCTTGCAGCGCGCTCGCCATCGGTGCCAGCTTACCTTCGTAGCGTTCGAGTAATTGCTCAATCAACGCGGCCTCCAGGCGCAGCTCAAGGTCACGGTAAGCAGGCTGCGGGGTCGCCTCGAAATACTGGTCGAGCCAGGCATTCAACTCGCTGAGCAGCGGCGCGGGCAGACGCCCTGCCTGCCCGGACTGAGGCTGCCGGGGCAGATAGCTGGGCAGGTGCGGCGGGTCAATCACGGTCGCCTCGGTGCTGACCGTGAGCGCAAAAGCCACCACGTTATGCAGCTCCCGCAGATTGCCGGGCCAATTATGCGCAAACAGACGCTCCAGCGCCGGCTCGCTGACGCGGATGTGGCGGCCGGGGCGCAGCTGCCCCAAAAAGTAGGCCAGCAGTGCCGGCAGGTCATCCATGCGGTGACGCAGCGGCGGGAGGGGAACTTCCAGGATTTGCAGGCGATAAAAAAGTTCACTGCGGAGGCGCCCCGCACGAACTGCCTGATACAGGTCATCGCTACTGGTGGCAATCAACCGCAGAAAGCCGTCCCTGGACCGGAGCTCGATCTGACGGATCAACTCGGCCTGCACGGTATCGCTGAACTGACCGATATCTTCCAGAATCAAAGCCCCGCCGGTGGCGGCCACCAGCGATGCATCCAGCTCGGCAATGCTGGTCGAAGGACCCGCCACCAGTGTGACCGCCTGCTCATGACTGCGCAGCCCATAGGTCTGAATCAGGCGGGCGGTGTGGGACTTGCCCGTTCCCGTCTCGCCGCGCACCAGCACCGGCTCATCGGAGGCACAGGCATGGGCAATTTGCTGAAAAACCTGCCGCATGCTGCGGGCAGCCCCGATGTAGGCACCGGTCTCCACCCTTGGTGGAGTGCTTGCTCCGGCGGTGCTGCCGGCGGACTGCACCACCGCTCGCAGACTCCGGCTGAATGCGTCAAAGTCCACTGGCTTCTGGAAGAACTCCAACACCCCCAATTTGCGGGCCGTGATGTTATTCTGAATTTCGCCGTGCGCGGTAATCACGATAGTCGGCAGGTCAAACTCCTCACCCAGCGAGGCCAAAAAGCAGAGCCCATTCTGATCCGGCAAACCAATATCAAGAATCATGGCTGCATAGCTCTGCCGGTTTGCCGCCAACAGCTGGTGTGCCCGGGCGGCGGAGGCCGCAATATCGCAGCTGGCACCGGCATGCTCCACCGTGGCGGCCAGCGCACGGGCCAAAGCGTGTTCGTCTTCAACAATGAGTATTCGGGGCGATTTCATAATTCTGTTGCTGGATGGCCGGGAGCGAGTGGCAACTGCACCCGGACGACGGCACCGCCCGCGGCGGCATTGGCTGCGGTGATCTCTCCCTGGTGGGCTTCGACCACCTCACAGGCCAGCGTCAGACCGATGCCCATGCCGCCTTCGCGCTCGGAAAAGAAGGGCTCGCCGAAATGCTGCAATGCCGCGTCGCTGAAGCCTGCTCCGGAGTCCTGAATACAACAGACCACCGTGTCCTCAACTGCTTCTAAGTGGATCCGGATCTCCCCTCCTTCCGGCATGGCTTGCAGGGCGTTGACCAGCAGATTGCGCATCACCTGTTCGATGCGGGTCTGGTCACAGCTAACGGGTAAAGGCGCAGCCGGCTGCTGCATGCGTATGGCCGCACCCGCATGCGACAACGCCGCACTCAGGTTATCCGAAACGCGGCGCACCAGTGCGACGAGATCATGCCTGCCGCACTGGGGCGGTGCGGGACGCACCACAAAGAGCCACTGGTTGACCAGTCCGGTAATACGGTCCACCTCACTGCGGATCAAAGCGATGGATTCGGACTGTGGCATGTTTGGATCGCGGGCGAGCAGATCGGCGTGCAGACTGATCGATGCGGCCGGATTCCGTATTTCGTGGGCGAGACTGGTGGCAATCCGCCCGAGCGTTGCCATACGTTCCGATTGGCGGCGGCGGCACTGCTCCTCGCGCAGGCGTTGACTCGTTGCCTCCAGCGCACGAGCCAACTCGCCGATTTCGTCACTGCGCTGCGCGACGGCTGCTGGAATCGCGGCAACGGTCACGCCCTCCTGCTGGATGTGCGGCAGCCAATGCGTCAGGATAACCAGTGGCCGGACAATCCGATGCGCCAGGTAATATGCCAGCAAGCCACATGCCAGCGTCATCACGAGGGTGGGTATCAGCACCGCATCGCCCAAACCCACTGCCAGGAAAGACCGGCTCGCGCGCACCAGCACCAGGTGGCCGGACTGCCGCCCGAAGGGTGCCACCGCCGCGGCATAACCACGGAATTGAAAGGCCGGCGATGCCGCCGCAATCGCATCCTCAACCGCCGACTCCAATCCATCCGGCCAGGCAGCAGCACCACTGTGCAGGCCCGCACCGTCTGCTGTATAAAATCCAACCTGCACCCCCAGCACAGTCGAGAGCTTGTGCGCGAGCGCAGGCGAGAGCGGCAACTGCAGCTCATCAATAAATCTGGCATTGGTCTGCGCCAGCTGTGCAAACTCCCGCAGCGCATCACGCTGAGTCCGATACGAGATCCAGCCGGCCAAACCGAGTGATGCCAGCAGCACAAAGAGCGAAAACGGCAAGACCAGGCTCCGGTATAAACTCAGGCGAAAATGAGCCAACGATTGCATTAACTGAACAAAAAATGCTCTCATTATCAACAAGTGCGCGTCTTTTAAACATTCAATCCAAGCGGGCTCAAGTCACATTTTGATAAAAAATCTTGATCTCCCGGCTGTGGCACACAATTTGCTAATTTCTAAATTACCGAGGGAACCTGATCGTAACAAACGACTCCCGAAGTTTCACCAATACAACACAACTCCCTGATAAAGCACAGTTATTATGGCTAAAATCAAACTAGAATACATCTGGCTCGACGGATATGAGCCTGTCGCCAACCTGCGTGGTAAAACCAAGATCGAGAACGGTGATCCTGAAAACTTCACCCTGGCAGATTGCCCGATGTGGGGCTTCGATGGCAGCTCGACCAAACAAGCTGAGGGTGGCAGCTCCGACTGCATGCTCAAGCCGGTTGCGCTCTTCCCCGACATCACCCGCAAGGATGCCTTCATTGTGATGTCTGAAGTCATGATGCCGGACGGCACACCACACCCCTCCAACGCCCGCGCCACCATCATCGATGACGACGATTTCTGGGTGGGTCTGGAGCAGGAATATTTCATGATGCAGGATGGTGCGCCGCTCGGCTGGCCGTCCTATGACGGCTACCCGGCCCCGCAGGGTCCCTACTACACTGGCGTCGGCTATAAAAACGTGGGGGATGTTGCCCGTCAAATCGTTGAAGAACACCTCGATATCTGCCTGGCAGCCGGCATCAATCACGAAGGTATCAATGCCGAAGTGGCCAAGGGCCAATGGGAATTCCAGATTTTCGGCAAAGGCTCCAAGAAGGCAGCGGACCAGGTGCACGTGGCCCGCTACATCCTGCAGCGGCTCTGTGAAAAATACGGCGTGGATATCGAATACCACTGCAAGCCTTACCAGGGCGACTGGAACGGCTCCGGGATGCACTGCAACTTCTCCTCGAAGTATATGCGTGAGACCGGCGGCAAAGATTACTTTATGAAGCTGATGGAAAACTTTGAAAAGTATAAGGACGAGCACATCGCCGCCTACGGTCCGGATAACCACCTGCGCCTGACCGGCCTGCATGAGACCCAGTCGATCGACAAGTTCTCCTGGGGCGTGGCCGACCGTGGTGCTTCGATCCGCGTCCCCCACAGTTTCGTCAAGGGCGATGCGTATCGCGGCTATCTCGAAGACCGCCGTCCGAACTCGCAGGGCGACCCCTACAAGATCGTCTCCCGCGTGCTGCAAACAGTAGCCGAAGTCGAGGCCGAGTTCAAATAAGACCGCTGCCGAAAAAGGTTTGATCCTTTAAACGGGAGGGTCCAGCTCCGTCTGGACCGTGTCGGCTTTCTCAAACGCCGCTCGCAAGAGCGGCGTTTTTTTTGGGGGGGCAGACCAGAATGGAACTAACGTAAGCAAAAGTAGCAGCGGCATCCTGCCGCTTACGAAGGGAAACAAGCGGCTGGAAGCACGCAGCTACTCTCGAAAATGTTGCTTACGTTACCCGCCATTCCGGCAGACCACCGATCTAATCCGCCCCAAAGAGCGTGATTGCCGCCGTCAGCAGCTGCAGGTAATGGGCCTGGAGTGCAATTTGTCCCTCAAAATATTCGTAGGCAGGTTCGGTGCGCATGCTGGGGTCAAAGGCTTTCAGCGCGGGTTGATTGGATAAAGCCGTCGGAGCGCCGCTCATTTTGGGGTTGGGTCCACCGGGCAGAAAAGCCGGCGGGGGGCGGCGCGAGATCTGGCTATCGCTGTGATAGATACGATCCAGATAACGCTCTGCACCGTAGCGCCCCACATTGGTGAGGTAAACGATATCCAGCGGGTTTCTGCCATGGATATAGCCCAGTGACTCCGCGACCACCCGGTGCGCCAGCGGGAGTTTCGAATGGCCTAGAATGTCCCCGTAAGCGACTTTGTAGGCTAATGCGCAAACCGTGTCATGCGAACCCCACCAGGCTCCGCCATAATTCGGATTCAGGTAGGCATCCTCCCGGTTGGCGTGATAAAATCGGTTGTCGATCCAGACGGCTTGATAGTCATTTTGAATCGCCCGCGCGAGGTCACGGTCAGCGTTCGGCGCAAAGGCATAATACAGTAAGGCTGGCCCCATGTGCTGCTGATAATAATCGCCGCCGGACAACTCGCTTGAGACCAGATAGAGCCGCCGGGAAGGCTCGTGGCGCTGGCCTGCATTAAAACCCTACACCGGGTCCACCCAGAAAGCGAGTTTGGGCATCGCCGTCATGTAGCCAAATTGATCGACCCGAATCGACGAGGTTTCTTGTGCAAAAACGCTTTCGCCGAAAAGCAGTAAACAGAGGATGATACGCTGCATAGTTTGGAATCTACGTAATTCTGAACCCATGACAACTGCGTTTGCCCTTGATCCGGAAAATCTTTACTGTAAAGCTGTATTTCCTTTTCGATATGCCAAAACGCTTCAGTTTGCTCATTCCGGCGCTTGCTCTTTGCTGGCTTGCGGGTTCGCCCGGCCTGGCGCAGACAGCTGAGCTCAGGCCGGATACATTTCTCAAAGACAGCGACCTGATGCAGTTTATCACGGTCGAAGCTTATGAGGTGCGCATTGAGCTGATTGCCCGCTGTCAGACCTTGGTCAAGGATTTGAATTTTCCGCTGGCGGATCCTGCCGTCATCAGCCCCCGGGAACAACAGTCTTTAATCGAACAGGCCATGCCGTATTTTGGCCGCCAGTTCACTTTTTTTCCACAGGGTGTGCCCGTGCCTCCGGCTGGCAGCAACGGCGACATCCTCCGACTGGGCGCCATTGACTCGGTGGTGAAGGAAAAGCTGGTCGTGGAAAGACTCTCCGATGCAGTGCTGGGCATCGCTTACACATATCCCCTGGATGCGAGTATCCGCAACTTCGAGTTCGCCTGGAATCGCATGCCCGGCAGCGCGGAGCGCATCCCTGTCGTTATTTCGACACCAGCGGGAATGCAAATTTTCGAATTCTCGGATTTCGTGCTGAGTCTGGACTGGTCAGCAGAGTCAGACAGCTTTCAACTGCCTGAAATAGAACCCTTGCCGGTTCGCGATAAGACATGGCTGGGCCGGCCTCAACTCACCCGGGAATCCGCTAAAAGCATCCTGACACAATTGATCATTCAGATCTATCAGGCCTTTGAATACCCGACCGAGGCCGCGATTTATGATAGCCTGGCGCAAAGCGTCACGGGAGCCGAATTAAGCGCGATTTATCTGGAATACCGCGCCCGGATCGAGGCCATTCGGCGGGGAGGGCCTTCGGTCAGGATCCTGAGCGTTGTCTTCGAGGACATTGGCACAATCCGCCGGAAGGATAAGAACTTTGTGATGGAAGCCAGCTGGCGTGTGCTGGGTAAGGTGCGGCATTTCGGCCATATCCACAATCGCATGAACCGCTACCGGGCCGCACTCACCCTGACGGCCGAAGATGACAGCTGGAAATTGCTGAAAATTGAAATTCTGGAAGAAAGCCGCGTCCAATGATTGAGCTGCACGGGCTTTCATTTGCTTATCCGGGAGGGGAGTATCAACTCGATATCGCCCGTCTCACGATTGCAGCCGGTGAAACGGTGGCAATCACCGGGCCCAGCGGCATCGGCAAGACCACGCTGCTGCATCTGCTGGCCGGTATTCTGGTCCCCCAGGCCGGAACAATCCTTGCCAACGGGCATCCGCTCTCAGGGGCCACGGATGCGGCACGCCGCCGCTTCCGGCTGCGCCATATCGGCATGATTTTTCAGGAGTTTGAACTTATCGACTATCTGAATGTGCGAGATAATTTGTTGTTGCCCTATCGCCTGTCAGCAGTGCTCAAGCTGGAGCAGCAGGTGCGGCAGCAAGCGGAGCAACTGGCCCACGCGGCCGGTATCGGTACGCATCTGGAGCGGAATGTGGCTCAACTCTCACAGGGTGAACGGCAACGGGTGGCGGTTTGCCGGGCATTGCTCCCCCGGCCCGGGCTTATCCTGGCCGATGAGCCAAGCGGGAATCTGGATCCGGCGAATACCGACCGCATCCTTGATTTGATTTTTCAGCAGGCGGCACAGTCCGGTGCCAGCTTTGTTTGTATCACCCATGAACGGCACTTCCTGAACCGCTTTGACCGGGTATTGGATTTTGCTGATTTTGCACGCTCGGGCGCATGATCGATATTCTCCAGCTCGCCTGCAAGTATCTCCGATTCAACTGGATCAAGACCAGCATTGTGGTGGTGGCGATTGCCCTGATTCTCTTTTTACCCGCGGCGCTGGATCTGCTGGTTCGCCATGGTGCCACTTCTTTGCTGACCCGGGCAGCCGGCACACCGCTGGTGCTCGGCGCGCAGGGCAGCCCGCTGGAACTAGTGCTGAACAGTCAGTATTTCGAAACAAAGCCGCCGCCGGAGATCACCTACTCCGAAGTGGCGCGCATCGAACAAACCAGCCTGGCGACGGCAATCCCGATCTACAATCGCTTTCGGGCGGGCGGCTGGCCCATCGTAGGCACCAACCTGGATTATTACCCCTGGCGCAGCCTGGAACTGGCGCAGGGACGGTATCCACTCATGATTGGCGAATGCGTGCTGGGGGCGGATGCCGCCAAAGAACTGAGCGTCCAGATCGGTGCACACGTCATTTCCTCACCCGAAGAACTCTTTGATTTTGCCGGCAGCTATCCCTTGCGGATGGAGGTGGTGGGCATCCTCAAAAGCACCGGTGCCGCTGACGACCGGGCCATTTTTACTGATATAAAAACCGTTTGGATTATTGCGGGCCTGGCACACGGTCATGAGGATGTCACGCAAGCACCCGATGATGACGGGACTATCCTGCGCCGGGAGGGCTCCCGCACGATTACCAACGCATCCACGATGACGTACAACGTCATCCATGCCGGCAATCGGGCCAGTTATCATTTACACGGAAAGATCGAAGACCTGCCCTTGACTGCGGTGCTGGCGCTCCCCCATGACCCGAGAGCCGGGGCCCTGCTCCGCGGCAAGTATCTGCGTGCGGATGAATCCATGCAGATGATTGTCCCCACGACGGTGATTGAGTCGCTACTGGGCACGATGTTCAGACTTCGGGAATACCTTTTGCTGGGCAGCGCATTGGCGGTCTTTTCGACCCTCAGCACCACATCACTGGTATTTTTTCTTGCTCTGCGTCTGCGTCAGCGTGAAATCGAAACGATGCATCGGATTGGCCTGCCGCGCACCAGAGTGCTTGGTCTGCTGGCGACAGAGATCGCCATCGTGATTGCCGCAGCAGTCGCACTGGCCTTGATCTTCAGCATTGTTTTCTCGCGCTATGTTGATTTGATCATGCTGGAAATTTTAACCTGAACCGTATCTCCTGTAATGAAGGCACACTCCATTAACTGTTTTTCCCTGATCGCGGTCATTAGCCTGATCGGTTGTTCCGGGCGGGAAAGCGGCCCGCCAGCGGAGGCGGCGCAAGTCAAGGTTTACGCCGTCAACTACCCGCTGGCCTACTTTGCTGAACGAATCGGTGGGGGCGCGGTCGAGGTCGTCTTACCGGAGATTGAGGGTGACCCGGCCTTCTGGCAGCCCGAACCCGATGACCTGACCGGCTTCCAGGGTGCCGGCAAAATTCTGGTGAACGGCGCGGGCTACGCGAAGTGGCTGGACTATGTTTCGCTGCCGCAGTCGAAATTGGTCCACACCTCATCCGCGTTTAAAAATCAGTACATCGAAATCTCAGGTGCACCGATGCACAGCCATGGCGATGGTGAAGCGCATGCGCACGGCGAGCTGGCCTTTACGACCTGGTTGGACCCCATGCTTGCGATCGAGCAAGCGGCCGCCATCGATGCCGCGCTCGCGCTGCCGGAGTCCGGATTTGAGGCACTCAAGTCCGATCTCTTGGCGCTCGACCAATCACTGGCAGCCGCCTTTACCCGTTTATCCGGCCAAGCCTTGATTGGCTCCCATCCGGTGTATCAGTATTTACAACGGAGATACGACTTGAATTTACGCAGCCTGCACTGGGAACCGGACATGATGCCGGACGAGGCGATGTGGCAGGAACTTCAAGCACTCCGGCGCACTCACCCAAGCAAGATTCTGCTCTGGGAAAGTGAGCCGCTGGCCGGGATAAAGGCGCGGCTGGATGCCATGGGGATACAATCTGTGGTCTTTGATCCCTGTGGCAACCGTCCGGAACAAGGGGATTACCTTGCGGTTATGCGCGCGAATGTAGCACGGATAGAGTCCATCCAGCTGGACTGAATACATGCGATGATGGCGCACCATAGAATAATCTTGTATGTGTTATTATTGCATGGTCTATGCCAGCCCGCCCTCGGCCATGAGACGGACGATGACATCTCCTTTCTACGCATTGAATTCCCCTCGCCGGGCATTTGGAAAGCAACCGCCCGCCTGGATGGTGAAGCTATTTTCCTGAGCCTGGCGGAGGGCTGGCCCAACGAGGCGGAGTATGCGCGCTTGAAAGCACTGTATTGGGATTTTTCGAAGACCGGCGCTGAGTTACGGCTGATATTTCTGGAAGCCCTGGCGCGGCAGATCACATTCCAGGCAGACGGACGAGTGCTGGCGCGCACATACACCTGCTCCAAGGATCCAGCCTTTGATTATGCCGCCTCCCTCGGGCAGTCATTTTGGGGACTGGTCGAATACCGCGGGGAGCTGCCGGAAAAGACCGAAAGCTTCGTGGCGCAGATTCCCGCATCCTATTATCCGCTGCAGTATGAGATACGCTTGAGCGAACAGGACGAAACCCTGAAGGAACTCTTTCGCCCCAGAATCGGCCGCGAGCCCCGCCCTTTTCTTTTGCGTCAAGCACGCTTCGCAGATGCACCGCCACAGGAATCCGCACCGTAAAGCGTCATTCGGTCCGTGAGTCATCGACCTGACGGATCGTTGCTACGGGCTTGATTGATGCGGGGCTTACACCAAGGGCAGTGGCTCGTAGGCCGAGCCGAGAATTTTTTCGGCGTCAGCTGCGAGCCAGCGGTCGAGCACGGTGTGGTAAACACGGCGGAAGTCGGTGCTGAACTGCAGGTCTTTATTGGACTCCAGCTTGAGATCCGGGGCGTTGCCGATGAGGCCACCTTTGACTGGTGAGCCCATCACGAAAAGTGGGGCGGCGGTGCCGTGGTCAGTGCCGCCACTGCCGTTCTCGGAGGGTCGGCGTCCAAACTCCGAGAAGGTCATGGTCAACACCTGGTCATCTTTCTTATGCGCGGTCAGATCACGTTGAAAGGCATGCATGGCAGCGGAGAGTTCGCCCAGCAGGCGGGCATGGGAGTTGTGCTGATTGGCATGGGTGTCGTAGCCGCCCTGGGAGACAAAGTAAACGCGGGTCTCCAGCTCCGCGTGAATCAGCGCAGCGACGCGTTTGAGTGACTGGGCCAGTTGACTACCGGGGTAGCCGGTCATGGCTTTATAGCCGGTGATGATTTGTTCCACCCGGCGCTCAGTGACCAGGGTGTCCATCATGGTGTGTTGGAGGTAGCTCGCGCTGCCTGCGCCATGATCCACCTGCAGTAGTTTTTCATAGGCTGCTGCAGCTGGATCCTGACGTTTGCCGACACGTCCTCGCGGGTTCATGCCAAAAACCGAATGTGATCGTTCGGCCAAAAAGCTTTGCGGTATGATGTCGCCCAGATGCACGGCAGCGGGGTCCGCATTCTCTTGCGGTGTGCCGGAGCAGGTATTGTCAAAGTAACGTCCGAGCCAGCCCGTGTGCTGCACGGCATCGCTGGAGCTGGCGGTTTCCCAAATCTCGCTGGAGCGAAAGTGGCTGCGGTTGGGATTCGGGTAACCCACGTTTTGCACAATGGAAAGCTGGCCCAGATCGTAGAGTTGGTGCAGAGGTCCACAGGAGGGGTGAAAAGCCAGATCTTCGTTGACGGGAATCAGGTCGTCCTTGAGTCCGATGGTCGGACGCAGCCGGTAATAGTTATCGTCGGAGTAGGGGATGAGCGTATTCAGGCCGTCGTTACCCCCGGCCAGTTGGATGACTACAAGAATGCTGCGGTCTTTTTCCGGACCGGGCGCCTGCGCAAGTGCGCTTTGCGCCAGGAAGGAGGGTGCCGCGCCGGTAAAGGCCAGCAAGCCCAGGCCACCGCCGGCGGAACGGCGAATGAATTCACGGCGGGTGAGGGGGAGGGTGGGCATGAGTAGGATGATGGGAGGGATGAAACCTGAGAGCTGAGTGGCGCTGAGACGGAAAACTGGTGAACTGGAAACGGAAGAACTGATCTTCAGCACAGATTGTAGGCGGGGGATTGGAGCAGGGCGATCACGGCGTGGCGGAGGTCGGCTGCCGGAGTAGGTGAGTCGGCCAGCAGCTCAGCCAGCACCGGTTGGTAGGCGGCGCGGAAGTGCGGGGTGATGAAGTAAGTGGTGAGATGCTCCGCGATCCGGGCGGGTTCCATTTCGAGCAACACTTGCAGCTGCTCTGCCGTGATGAGGAAATTGCCGCGCTCCGCCTGCCGCGCTTTTTCCAGGTCGCGCTGATCGTTGGCGTTCAGGCTTTTCTCATTCAGTGGACTGAAGAGGTAGTCCACCACCTGGCGGCGGGCACTGATGGTTGTTGAATTGATCCAGTGTTCCCCGTAGAGCCAGCCGCGCACATTGGGCGGATTGTAGAAGGACTGGCCCATCACATCCATGCCTTTGAGTAAGCGCCCTTCGAAGGGAATGAGGTCGAGCCGCAAATCCTGGCACAGCCCCAGATAAAATTGAACCGGGCTCTTTACCATGTTGCCGCGGTAAGCCGGGTGGAAAAACAGGCGGCTCTGGAAAAAGGTTTCGATCAGATAGGCCAGGTTGAAGCGGCGTGCCGCCCATTGCTCCCCGAGCGCCTCGATGTAGGCTTCCGGAACTGTCTCGTCGGTGAGGTAGAACTTGATGAATTCACCGATCAGGAAAGTGCGGGCCGCAGCTTGCTGGAACGTAAGGTCGATTACGTCGTCGCCCCGCCAGGTGCCGCTTTCGCCAAACACGGTCTTTTGCCGGGAGTCATGTAAATTTCGCTGGAAGTAAAATTCATAGCGCTGCCGCGTCCGATAACCGGTAAAAGCTCTGGCGGACTCCTTAATGTCGGCTTCGCTGTAATTGCCTTCTCCCAAAGTAAAGAGTTCGAACAGCTCCCGCGCGAAATTTTCGTTGGGCTTGCGCGCAGTATTTTGATCCAGATTCAGGTAGCGGATCATGGCCGGTTCGCGGCTGACTGATTTGCACAGTTCGGGATAGTCGGCCTTAATGCCTGCGCGCAGCACCTGCTGCAGCGCGAAGAGCGCGGGGGTATCGCGCACCGTGCGGCGGTCCACTACGAAAATATCCTGCAGAAAAAGCACAAATTTTTCAGTAGCGCTGTTCTCCGGCTGCCGGGCGTGCTGGAACCAGGACATGGCAAAGTCGCGAAAGAGTTCGTTTTCCTGCTCACGCAGTTCATTGCGGCGCGCGCGCTTTTGCTCCGGATCTCGAATATCCCGCTGGATCATGCGGTGGTTTGCGGGCGCATGGTCACGGTATTCGGCGAGTGCCTCCGACATTTTAAGTGGCTCCGCGTGGGCAAAGGCGTCAATGATCTCCTTCTCCGGCGTTCTTTTGAGCGCGGTCGCCACGCGCTCCGGCGTCGCCGAGAAGCCGATTCTGCGCAAGAGATGTGCCGCCGCCTCCTGATCCCAAACATGCAGGGGCAGAGGTTTCCACGCATCGTCAACCGAAAAAGTTGCAGGAGTCGGGGCAGGCAAAGTCATCGGCATAGAGTGTACATCGTATAAAGCCCGGGTGAAGTTTCAAATAGCCGATTTTCGGATAAATCCTGTGGTCGATGCAAAACAGACGGTCATGCGTATTGAATCACTCACTGGCATCCGTCTGAGCGAAAGTCAGGCCCGACGTTTTATGCAGTCAACTGGACTGAAAAATCTCGTGGAGATTTAGGATCGATTGGACGGTGATTCCTTCACCCAAAGGGTAATTCCTGTCGCCGGGGTAGATGACCCAAAGATGATCGAGTTCGAGCTCTTTTTGCGCCGCGAGCATCGACTTCGTGCGGCGGGGGGCGTCCGCATACTTGAACTCAGCAGCATAGTTCTTCCCGTTCAGTTGCCAGAATAAGTCAACTTCGGCACCTGCTTGCGTTGCCCAGAAGAAAAAACGCTCCTCCGCCAAGCCGGAGAGGCGGATCAATTGATTGAGGGCAAAGCCTTCCCAGGAGGCCCCGAGTTTGGGGTGACTTTCCAGATGGCTGAACGCTTCGATCGATTGGAGGCGGTGAAAGAGCCCGGAGTCGTTTAGATAAATCTTCGGGCTTTTGACGAGACGCTTGGTGGTGTTGTTGAACCACGGTCGCAGCACTCGAATCATCAGTGTGCTTTCCAGTATATCCACGTAATGACGGATCGTGGTGTCCGCGACTTGTAAAGAGCGCCCGAGTTCCGAGAAGTTGATTAGATTTCCATGGTAGTGGCTGAGCATAATCCAGAAGCGACGCAGGGTGGCTGCGGGCACTTGAATACCAAATTGCGGGATGTCGCGCTCAAGGAAAGTGCTGATGTAGTCTTCCAGCCACTGATTCGCCCTGGCATCATCAGGAGCGAGGTAGGCCCGGGGAAATCCGCCCCGCCACCACAAGTGTTTCCAGGAGTTCGCGCCCACTTCATCCAGCGCAAATCCGGAAAGATGCAGGTAGGCAATCCGCCCCGCCAGGGTTTCATTACTTTGGCGGACCAAGTCGCGTGACGCGCTGCCCAAAAGCAGGTAGCGCGTCTCCGTTTGCTGGTCCACCAGATACCGTAGCAAGGGAAATAAATCAGGCCGCAGTTGGACTTCATCGATCACGATCAGCCCTTTAAGACTTTCAAGTGCAGTCTGTGCGTGCTCCAGGCGCGCCAAATCCCGCGGGTTTTCCAAATCGAAGTGGTGGCTGGCCGTGAGCTGTTTAGCTAGCGTTGTTTTTCCGCTCTGTCGTGGGCCGAGAATGGCCACGATGGGACTGAAATCAATGAGTTGTTTCAGACGATGCAGTTGTCGACTTCGTTGTATGATTGTTGTCATTTAAAAAAATATTCTAGCAGATTCGGTGATTGTAAAAGAATATACAAGAAAATATAGTCAAGCATTTGGCGTAAGAAGCAGCGGTTCCAGATAACAACAAAATTTAAGGACACCCACATTGTTATTATTCTATGGGTGTCCGGTAAACCTTGATTATTCTATGGGTGTCCGGTAAACCTCCGGTAAACCCCCGTAAACCCCCCGGTAACCCCCCGGTAAACCCCATTTAAGTCTATTTTCGCTTTGCTTTGTGCGGGTGATCTCTGAGAAATGGAGTAATGCCGTGGTATCTCTACCATGCCCTGAAGCAGCTTTTTCCTGCGGGGCGTTTTTTTTCTTTCTTCTCGCTCATGTCGATCATGGGCGTGATGCTGGGTGTGTGCGTGTTGATCATTGTGCAGAGTGTGATGAATGGTTTTGGCGAGGGCATTCGCCAGCGCCTGGTCGAGACGGAGGGGGATATCCGGATCCGCTCCAATCAAGTGATCTACGACTGGGAGGACTTCTACGAACAGCTGGAGGCACAGGAAAACGTGCTGGCGGTATCCACTTATGCGGAGGGCGTTGTGATGTTGCAGCACCAGCACCGGCCGCAGTTCCCGGTGGTGCGCGGGATTGATCCGCTGGAGGAGGAACAGGTGGTGCCGCTGGAGAAATTTATCACGATCGGCAGCCTGGATAAATTCGATGATGAAGGGATTTTTCTGGGGGAGGGCCTGGCGCACACGCTGCGGGCCGGGCCGGGTTCGGTGGTGGAGGTCTTTACGCCGCTGATGCTGGAGCGTTTGAAAGAAGATGAGGTGTTGCTACCGCGGGAGTTCCGGGTGATCGGGCTTTTCCGGACCGGTTCACCTGCGGTGGACGGCAACACCATGATCGCGACGCTGCGCGTGATGCAGGAGCTCTACGGACTGGAGGACGGCGTGCATGGCATGGTGCTGCGCCTGCGGACGGGGGTGGATGCGTTCATTTATGCGCGGGAGTTGGAAGACGGTTTGCTGCGCCCTGGTCTGGAGGCCGTGAGCTGGCTGGAATCGAACCAGGACTTTTTGTTTGTGGTGGAGCAGGAGAAGCGGATTATTTCCTTTATTCTGATCTTTATTATTCTGGTGGCCTCGTTCTCGATCGCGATTGCCTTGATGATGGCGGTGATCCGCAAGACGCGCGAGATCGGGCTGCTGGTGGCGATGGGTGCGCGGCCGCGTCAGGTGGCTTACAGCTTCTGCTTCCAGGGCCTGGTGATCGGGAGCATCGGGACGCTCTGCGGCATCATGATGGCACTGGCCTGTCTGCATTTCCGCCGTCCGATCCTGGTGGCGTATTCGAAGCTGACCCAATCCGAAGTGAACTTTTTGGGGGTCTATGATGTTTACGAAATTCCGGTGCATTATCTGGCCAGTGACTTTATCCTTGTGACCTGTTTTGCGATTGGGATTTCAACCCTGGCCGGCTTGTTGCCGGCTTTCCGGGCCGCCCGCCTGAAACCTGCTGATGCCCTGCGAAGTGAATAGCTCCCATCCATTAATCGAAGCCGCCGGACTGGTTAAGACCTTCCCCGGTGCGGATGCGCCCATCCCGGTGCTGGCCGGGGTGGACTTCCGTCTGCAGATGGGCGAGAGTGTCAGCATCAGCGGTGAATCCGGTTGCGGCAAATCAACCTTGCTCAACGTCTTGTCCGGGCTGGAAACTGCCGACGGCGGCGACCTGCGCTGGGCCGGTCAGTTGATGAGCGGGCTCTCGCTTTCCTCGCTGGCGGCCAGGCGGGCCACGCGCATCGGCTTCGTCTTTCAGGCTTACTATCTGGCACCCGAGCTCAATGCGCTGGAAAATGTGCTGCTGGCTGCCCGCATCGCCGGACGCCTCAACCGCGCCTCCCGTGAGCGGGCGGCATCGCTGCTGCACAAGGTTGGCCTGGGCGCACGCATCCGGCAAAGTGCGACCAAACTCTCCGGCGGCGAACGTCAACGCGTGGCGGTGGCCCGTGCACTCATGAACGACCCCGACATGATTCTGGCCGACGAGCCGACTGGCAATCTGGATGAAACCACCGCGGATGCCGTGATGGATTTGCTGTTGGAAATGACCACGGGGCTGGGCAAGAGCCTGGTGCTGGTGACGCATAATGCCAAGTTTGCCGCCCGCACGGAACAACAATTTACGCTGCATCTGGGAAAGTTGCACACAAGCCAATGACTGCAAATAAACTACGCATAGGATTTATCGGTGCCGGGGCAAATACCCGCAAGATGCACATTCCCGGCTTTTGCAAGCTGCCGGATGTGGAGCTCAGCCTGGTCGCCAACCGCAGTCTGGAATCGGCGCGCACTGTCGCCAAAAGTGAAGGGATCAAGCGGGTGGCGAAGAATTGGCAGGACGTCGTGGCGGATGCACAGGTGGATGCAGTTTGCATCGGAACCTGGCCCTATCTGCACGCGGAAGCTACGATTGCGGCTTTGGAAAATGGTAAACACGTGCTGTGTGAAGCACGTATGGCCTCAAATCTGGCCGAGGCACAGCGGATGCAGGCCGCTGCTGCGGCGCACCCGGGGCTGGTGGCGCAGTTGGTGCCGGCACCCTTTTCACTTGATTTTGATGCGGCGATTCGCGACTTCCTGCGCCGGGGTAAGCTCGGGAATCTACTGGAAGTGCGGGTGGTGCACACAGGGTGCCAGGCAGCATGCCCGGACGCGCCGATGTCCTGGCGGCAGGATGTTCGCTATAGTGGCCAGAATGTCCTGAGTATGGGCATTATGCATGAGATCGTGCAGCGTTGGGTGGAGGATGAGCCCGCCTGGCTGCTGGCCGATGGCGCGATTTTTCAGCCGCAGCGTTGCTATGCCGGACAATCGACACCGAATCCGGTCGCGATTCCCGATAGTATCAGCATCCTGGGGCAGTTTGCTGCGAGTGGTGCGCGGCTTATTTATCACTTCAGCTCGGTTGAGTCGGGCCAGCCGCGGATGGAATTTCGTTTGAACGGCTCCCAGGGGGCACTGCGGTTTGATGCCGCCAGTGCACGCTTGCTGTTTGCCGCTGCCGGATCGGCTGAAGAGCGAAAAATTACCTTATCCCGGGCAGATTGCCGGGGCTGGCAGGTCGAGGCTGATTTTGTCCGTTCCATCCGCGAAGGAGCACCGGTCGAGCGCACCAGTTTTGAACAGGGCGTCCGCTATATGACTTTTACCGGGATGGTCGCAGAATCGCTCGCCGGCGGGAGCCTGCGTGTGGAATGGCCTGTCAGCCGGTAGCGCAGGTGCGTCTCCGCACCGCAGCAACGTCCGTAGAGCCAAGCCTCCAAGACCAGACCCCAACACTTCCAGAACACCACAGCCGCAAGGTGCGCCGCGGGACGCGGCCGCGCTACCCGAATAAAGCTTACCCCGCACTTAAAATCACAGCCCTCGCAAACGGATAGATAAAACCGGGCTTGCATTGGGCGCGGTTAAATCTCAATTTAGTCTCAATAACAAATAATGGCGAACTCCGATCCAAAGAGCGGTAATATCCGCGATACCTTTAAAGATTTTCTCGCAAGCAAAGGCCTGCGGGTGACCAATCAACGATTGGCAATTTTTGATGCGGCCTTCGCCCACACGGATCATTTTACCGCTGAGGATTTGCTGGACAAAGCGCGTGGCATCGACAGCTCCGTATCGCGTGCGACGGTCTATCGTGCGCTGCCCATCCTCACCGAGAGCGGGCTCATCCGCGAGGTGGATGTGGGCCGCGACTATAAGTTTTACATGGCCAATAAAAATGCCACCACTTTTCAGGCGCAGGTGATCTGTCTGGACTGCGACAAGATCTACGAAATCGATGCGCCCTTTATGGAGTGGTATGGCAAGACGGTGGCGGAAAAGCTGGGCCTGCAAGTGGAGAGCCAGCGGCTGCAGGTATCGGCGCGCTGCCCGCACGACCCCGGCAGCCCCTGCCGCAGAAAGGAACAAAGCGCCTGAGATGTCGAAGCGGGACCGCCACGATTTCGAATTGGGATTTTTCGAGCAGGTGCGTCGGCGCATGCCGTCGGACGTGCGCGTGGTCTCGATTTTGGCTCATCTCTATACGCAGTCCGGGCGGATTGACGAAGGCTTGAAGATGGACCGTAAGCTGGTGCGCTTGCAACCGGACGATCCGACTACGCACTACAATCTCGCGTGCAGCCTGGCCCTGAAGGGGCGCAAGTCGGAGGCAGTCAAAGCCCTGCGGACAGCAATTACTTTGGGCTATCAGGATTTTGAATGGATGCGGCACGATCCCGATCTGGATGCACTGGAGGACTACCCGGGCTTTGAGCTGCTGCTGCGGGAAGTGCTGGGTTGACCCGGATGAAAACGGACACCCGCATTGTTGAAGTCATTGCGTTGTCGGGCTTTGATACGCCGCTGGCCTACGCCGTGCCGCCGACCTGTGCGGATCAGGTGGCGGTCGGTTCACTGGTGCGGATCCCCTTGCGCCGCCGCAGTGAACTGGGTGTGGTGCTGCGTTTCGGCACCGGTCAGGTGGTGCCACCAGGCAAGCTGAAAATGCTTTACGAAGTGGTGCAGCCTTATCCGGTGCTGCCACCGGATTTGATGCAACTCTACCACTGGGTGCGCGAGTATTACAACGCGACGCCGGAGGCCATGCTGGAGACGATGATGCCGGTGGCGATTCGCCGCGGAATGAAACCGAAGACGCGCCGCTACATTGTGGCAGCCAAAGCACCGACGGCTGCGGAGCTGCAAGCCCTGGAAAAGCGGGCTCCCAAGCAGGCCGAACTGTTGCGCTTCCTGCGCCAGCAGCTTAAGCCACTGCCGCGGGCCGACATCCTCAAACGCATGAATCTGAGTGCCTCGGCCTGCGAGGGTCTGGTGGCAAAAGGCTTTTTGCGTGAAACTGAAACTGAAGAAGAACGCGTCGCCTACGAAGATGAGTTCGGCGAGGTGGAGACGGTCGTGACGGAGATCCGGCATGAGTTGACCGCTGAGCAAGCCGCTGCGGTGGACTCCATCCGGGCGGCGATTTCCAAAGGCGATTTTGCCACCCGCTTGCTGCACGGGGTGACAGGTTCAGGCAAGACCGAAGTGTATCTCAAGGCCGTGGAGCAGGTCGTTGCCAGTGGCGGTGGGGTGATCTTTCTGGTGCCCGAAGTTGCGCTGGCCCCGCAGACAGTCGGGCGCGTGCGGGCCCGGCTGGAAGCCCGTGGCGTGCATACCGTTGTCTGGCACAGCCACCTCTCCGAGGGTGAGCGCTATGATGCCTGGAAAGCACTGGCCAGCGGGCAGGCCCATGTCGTGGTCGGCGCCCGCTCAGCGGTCTTTGCCCCGGTGCAAAACCTGAAGCTGTTGATCGTGGACGAAGAGCATGAGCCCTCGTATAAACAGGAGGACAGCCCCCGCTACCACGGTCGGGATGTGGCGGTTTACCGTGCTTTGATCAACCGGGCAGTGTGCGTGCTCGGCTCCGCCACGCCGTCGCTGGAGTCGCTCTACAATGTCGAGCGTGGCAAGTATGGGGTGGACCGTATCCTCAACCGGGTGGACGACCGCGAGCTGCCGAAAATTCATCTGGTCGATATGCGGCGTGAGGATTTGCAGGGCAAGGGTGCTTCGCCGATTTCGCGCATGCTGGCAGATAAGTTGATCGACCGCTTTGAAAAGAAGGAACAGAGTATCCTCTTCCTGAACCGGCGCGGATTTTCCACCAGTATCTTATGTCCGGACTGCGGTCATGTCGCCAGTTGCGAGCATTGCAGCATCCCGATGACCTTTCACCGCACGGATGGCAAGCTCCACTGCCACCTCTGCGGCGAGCAGCGGCCGGCACCGTTCAAGTGTCCGGAGTGCCGCTCGGAAAATATCCGCAAGCGCGGCCTCGGCACACAGAAAATCGAAGATGTGGTGCAGAAGATTTTACCGCGCGCCCGCATCGTGCGTATGGATGCCGACTCGATGTCGAAAAAGAACCTCTACCGGAAAATTCTAAATGATTTCCGCGTTGGGAAGATCGATTTACTGGTAGGCACGCAGATGATCGCCAAGGGACTGGACTTCCCGAACGTGACGCTGGTGGGGCTGGTCGATGCCGACCGTTCCCTGCATGTGGAGGACTTCCGCGCGGCTGAGCGCACATTCCAGTTGATCGTGCAGGTTTCCGGTCGCTCCGGCCGCGGCGACCGGGCCGGAGAGGTGGTCATTCAGACGCATACGCCGCATGCGCCGCCGATCCAATTTGCCCGCCAATCCGATTTCGAGGGCTTCCTGCTGGAGGAGCTGGAGCAACGCCGCGAATTCAACTACCCGCCATTTCGCCACCTGATCCGGCACCTCTTCCGCGGGCGCAATCCGGACAAGGTTAATTTCTTCATCGAGCAATGGCTCAAGCAACTGCAGGCGCAACTCGGCGGGCAAATCGAAATCCGCGGCCCCGCACCAGCGCCGATTGAAAAAATCCGCGATGAATACCGCTTTCAATTATGGTATTTCGCCCCCAGCGCGGCCAAGGTGATCGGCCCGATTCGTCAGCTGCGCCGGGAGTTCAAAATGGATAAAGACGTCATCGATCTCATTGACGTGGACCCGATGAATATGTCCTAGCCCGAATGGCACTTAGTTAAGGCAGAGTAGCAGCGGCATCCTGCCGCTCAGAGTATTGGATAAGCGGCTGGAAGCACGCTTCTACCATCGATTAAGCCGCTTAACTAAGTACCATTCGTCCTAGCCCTGAGTTCAGGCTTGTTCTAAAGCGGGAAGCTGCTTTGCTGAGCCGTTTCTCATGAAACGCACACACAACTGCTCGCAATTACGTAAATCGGACGTTGGTTCGACCGCCACCCTGAGTGGCTGGGTGGACTCGGTCCGCGACCACGGTGGAATTTTATTTGTCGATCTCCGCGACCGCGAGGGATTGACCCAGATCGTGCTGGATCCCAGTAACGCGGCGCTGGAGGCGCAATTCGGATCGATCAAGCCGGAGTCGGTGATATCCGTCTGCGGTGCAGTGGTGGCACGCATCGAGACGGCGGTGAATGCAAACCTCGCAACCGGCGAAATCGAACTGCAGGCGACCGATTTGAAGGTGCTGAATGTTTCCAGGACCCCCCCGTTTCCGATGGACGATTCGGCAGACAAGACCAGCGAGGACCTGCGGATGACCTACCGCTACCTCGACCTGCGCCGCAGCTCCAATCTGAAGTTGCTCAAGCTGCGCCACCGAACCACCCAGTCGATCCGCAACTTCATGGACGAGCAGGGCTTCCTCGACGTGGAGACCCCCATGCTCTTCAAAAGCACGCCGGAGGGTGCGCGTGAATTCCTGGTGCCCAGCCGCATGAACCCCGGCGCTTTTTACGCGCTGCCCCAGTCGCCCCAGCAATACAAGCAGATGCTGATGGTGGCCGGCGTCGAGCGTTACTATCAGCTGGCCCGCTGCTTCCGCGATGAGGATCTGCGCGCCGACCGGCAGCCGGAATTTACCCAGCTGGATATCGAACTTTCCTTTATTGACCGTGAGGACATGTATGCGCTGATCGAGGGTTTGATGCAGCGCGTCTGGCGGGATGTGCTCGGTGTGGATCTGGCAACTCCGTTCCTGCGCATGAGCTACTTTGATGCGATGAACCGTTTCGGAGTGGACAAACCGGACATGCGCTTTGGCATGGAGCTGCAGGACTGTGCTGAAATCTTTAAGCAATCCGGTTTCAAGGTTTTCCAAGGCGCACTCGAAGCGGGTGGGGCGGTCAAGGCTTTCAACGCCAAGGGTCTGGCCGATTTGACTCAGGGCGAACTGCGTGACTTGGAGGATGCCGCCAAATCACTCGGTGCCAAAGGGCTCGCCTTCATCAAGTGCGAAGGCGGCGAGTGGAAGTCGCCCATCCTGAAATTTTTCTCTGCAGCGGAAAAGACTGCCTTGCAGGCAAGGCTGCAGATTGAGGACGGCGATATTGTTTTCTTCGCCGCCAGCGATTGGGAACAGGCCTGCACCATTCTCGGGCGGGTGCGCCTCGACGCCGCCAAATTACTGGTTAAGCGTGAAAAACTCACGATGGATCCGGCCGACTACAAATTCCTGTGGGTGATCGAGTTTCCGCTGATGCTCTTTGATGAAGAGGCCGGTCGTTACGTTGCCTCGCACCATCCGTTTACGGCACCGGTGGAAGAGGATATCCCGCTGCTCGACAGTGATCCCAAGGCCGTGCGTGGTCAACACTACGACCTCGTGCTCAACGGGGTCGAACTGGGTGGTGGTTCCATTCGTATCCACCAGCCGGATGTGCAGAAGAAGGTCTTTGAGGAGGTGCTCAAGATTCCGGCCGATCTGGTGGAGAGCCGTTTTGGTTATATGCTGCGGGCCTTTGAGTATGGTGCGCCGCCGCATGGCGGGATTGCTTTCGGACTCGACCGGATGGTGACGATCCTGGGCGGTCGCAGCAGCATTCGTGACGTGATCGCATTCCCGAAAAATCAAAAGGGTCAGGAGATGATGACCAGCAGCCCGGGAGTTGCCACGGAAAAACAACTCCGCGACCTCCACATCAAGGCAGTGCTCCCGAAGAAAGAAGGCAACGCATAGCAGGGCTGACCTGGCATGATGCGCGAAAAAATTGCAGTCAAAATTTGCGGACTGACGCGTGAAGCCGATGTCGATCTGGCGCTGGAGCTGGGGGCGGATTTTTGCGGTTTTATCGTGTATCCGAAATCGCCGCGCGCGTTGTCACTGGCCCGGGCGACCGAGCTGGCCCGCCGGGTGCCGCCGGGCCAGCGGGTGCTGGTGGATGTCGAGACGGATGGCGGCGAACTGCAGCGCCGCCGCGATGCGGGCTTCGATATTTTTCAGATTCACGCCAGTCTGGAGCAGGGTTTGGATCCGCTGAAGAACTGGTCCGGGTTGATTGGGCCAGCCAGGCTCTGGATTGCGCCACGGCTCCAGCCGGGAGTGGCTTTTCCGCCGGCAGTGCTGGACTTCGCCGATACGGTGCTGCTCGATACCTACCACTCCGGGCAGATCGGGGGCACCGGTCAAGTCGGCGACTGGGCCGGTTTTGCGACACTCAAGCAACAGCACCCGCAAACACATTGGATACTAGCGGGAGGCCTCAATGCCGCTAACGTGCTGGATGCCATTACCGCAACAGGCACGCAACGGGTTGACATCAGCAGCGGCGTCGAGTCGGAACCGGGTGTGAAAAGTCCTGAAAAACTGCGCGAGCTGTTTGGGATTTTGCAGCAGTAATACCTTCTTCCAAAAAGTTTGGGCCTGATAAAAAGAGCTGGTTGGGAGGGCCCGGCTCCGTCCGGGCCGCGTTAAAAAAATCGATAACTACAATGCTTCCCGGTGCCGGACGACGGGCACGGGGCTCTGCGGAAAATCCGGATCGGAGCCGAACCACTCGGCGCGGGCTTGGCCATCTGCCACGGTGATGCCGAGGAAGCCGCCCTTGCCGCTGAAGAAGCGGTGGAACGCGGGCCTGTAGCCGGTATTGCCACCGTAGTCGTGCCGGTCATTGATGGGGCCGCAGCCCAGCTCGACCAGGCCCGTTGCCGGATCTTCCGAGCAATACTGCCAGTGGCGATCGCCGGTAATGACGTAAGTGTTTCCCAGCTGGCTGAGGAAATCGCGTAGCTCCTGTCCCTCATGGGCAAAGCCGGGGTTGGAGTGGTTGTCGTTTTTGCCCTTTTTGTCCGGTCCCACGATCGGGCCGGGGGTAATGACGAATTTGTAAGTCGCGTCCGACTCTTGCAGCGTGCGCATGAGCCAGGCTTTTTGTTCTTTGCCCAAAATGGTTTTCTCCGGGCCGTCCGGCATGGTGTTGGGTGAGCGGAAATCGCGGTTCTCGGTCATCCAGATCTGGACGTCCTTGCCCCAGCGGACGGTGCGGTAGGTTCTTTCCCGCATCGGGACCTGCTCGCGGAAGATTGCCAGGCCCTGCTCCCAGGTCAGGTCGCCGTAAGTCTGGCCCGGCCAGCAGTCGTTTTTTAAAGTGTCGTGGTCGTCCTTCATGAAGTAGGCAGTCACCTGCTGGTGGAAGCGGCGGTTGTGCCTGTAAGCAAACATCAGGTTCCACTTGGCACGGGCCTCGGCCAGGTTTTTGGCCAGCGGTGCCTTGTCGTAGTAAAGAATGTCTCCCGTGTGCACGAAGAAGTGGGGGTCAAAACCCAACATCTGATAATAGGTATGGTGGCCTTCCTGGCCGGAGTCGATACTGCGCACGGCCTGGCAGGTCGTTACGATGAAGCGGATGGTTTCGGACTGGTCGGCTGCGGGCGCCGTGCGGAAGCTGCCTTCCACCATCGCGCTGGGCGCGGGCGATTGCGGGGGACGGGCCCGGATCTTGTAATTGTATTTGGTATCCGGTTTGAGCCCGGTCAGCGGGAGCTGCACGGTGTAGTCGCGTTCCGGATCGACCACCTGCCAGCCGGTGCTGCGGATTTCTGGCGAATCCGTGCCGGCTTCCCGGTAGTGGATAGAGACCGAACCCTGCTGTCCGGGTAACAGGTCGGTGGGCATTCTTCCTTTATCCTGTTCTCCGCCAGCCAGCCCTTGCGTCAAAATCGGCAGACGGTCGAAATCCGGCGCAGGTTGTGCCGTCAACCGAAGCCAGACCACGGCACTGTCCTGGTTGACTTCACCGACCTTGACCCCATTGCCGAAATAGGGGCCTGTCGCCAAACAGAGGTTCGCGAGTAGAAGCAGGGGAATGATCTTATGCAGCATAGGCAATATTTTAGAAACCGCTTTGCCTGATGACAATCAAGTTTAGCATTTTCAACGAGCTTCTATCGTAGGTTGAGTGATCATTCGGCCGAGGCAAACTGGAGGCCGGGCTAGTTCCTCTACGCTGTTTTCTCGCTGGTCATTTCGAATTCGGTCTTTTTTATGACGTGGAACATTCTTTGCCCGACTGCCTCTATTTCCCGTAGTCGATAGAAAACTCCTTTCAGCAGATTGCCCATGTATCAAAAAACATTTTTTAGCATCCTCCTGGCGTTCGCCTGCGTCAACCTGGCCTGGGCCGGGCCGGAGCGGTCCGTCGTGCAGATCACCAACTACACGCAGCAGCCGGATTGGGTGGAGCCCTGGCGCTTTTCACCGGTCAGCGGTGGTTTGGGCAGCGGCTTCGTGATCGAGGGGCAGCGCATCATGACCAATGCCCACGTGGTCAGCTGGTCGCAGCAGTTGATTGTGTATCGCTATCAGGATCCCCAGCCCTATCGGGCCACTGTCGAATACATCGGGCACGACTGCGATCTGGCAGTGCTGCGGGTGTTGGATGCAGGCTTCTTTGAGGGCATCCCCCCGCTGGAGATCGGTGAGCTGCCACTGGTGCGGTCCACCGTGACGACTTATGGCTACCCCGCCGGCGGCCGCGAAATTTCCTACACCAGCGGCGTCGTCTCGCGGATCGAGATCCAGCGTTATGTGCAAACCAATAAGAGCAATCTGCTGGCAGTGCAGACCGATGCGGCCATTAATCCCGGCAACAGCGGCGGGCCGGTGATTCAGGATGGCAAAGTGGTCGGTGTTTCCTTTCAGGGCAAACCCGGCCTGGAAAACGCCGGCTTCTTTATCCCGCCCAACATCATCCGGCACTTTCTGGAAGATCTTACCGACGGCATTTACGAGGGCTTTCCTGCTGCCGGCATCGGCATTGTCAAGCTGACGAATCCCGCCTTTCGCGCTGCGCTCGGCCTGGCTCAAAACAATATTGGGGCACGGATCGATTCGCTGTTTTATCCTTTCCCGGCCACGCATGAGTTGCTGCGGGAGAACGATGTGCTGCTCGAAGTTGCGGGTTATCCGGTGGGCAGTGACGGCAATGTGATTTACCGGGGGAACAGTGTGCATGCCGCACTTTTGTTTAGCCAGGTGCAGCACGGCGAGTCGATTGCGCTCAAAATCTGGCGTGACAATGCGGAGCTGGAGCTGGAGCTGCCGCTCTATGTCAACAGTGAGGACCGCACCATGGGGAATCAATACGAGCCGCCGCCCTTCATCATTGTGGGCGGCCTTGTCTTCACGGAGCTCAGCACCAACTATCTGGGCTCGCTGGGGCGCAACTGGCGCGATCAGGTCGGTGCGGATACGCTTTACGAGCTGGTTTACCGCAACCGGCTGGGTGACGAGGCTGCCCGCGCCAAGCCGGTCGTGCTCTCCACGATTTTGAAGCACGCCAGCAATATCGATTTTTCCGTCGATGCCCGCTCGATTCTGACCGAGCTGAATGGTCAGCCGATTTCAAGCATGGCAGATCTCAGTGCCGCAGTGGAGCATGCGGAGGGCGACTTTTACCGCTTCCGTTTCCTGTCCGGAGCCGTCGAAGCGCTCAACCGGTCGGAGGCACTGGCGGCGGAAGCGCAGCTGCTGCAGCAATACAATATTCCCTCCGTTCAACGACTTTAAACTGACTATGAAGCCACTTACCGCACTCATTCTTGGCTGTCTCGCCGCGCTGCCGCTGCGCGCGGAAACTGCCTACAATCCGGAAACCTCACTGGTCGAAATTGAAGTCACCAAAAAGGCCTACGATTATCGCACGCCCTGGATTATCCGCAACGAGCAGGTTCGTAAGAACGGCATTCTGATTGAGGACCAGCAGATCCTCACCACTGCTGACGGGTTTTCCGGACAATACTTGTGCCGGATTAAGCAGCGCGGTGAGAGCCGCCAATATACCGCCGAGCTGGTTTGGATCGATTATTACGCCAACATCGCGATCCTGAATGTGGCGGACTCGGAATTTTGGGAGGAGATGGTACCGGTTGCGCTGGCCACCAGTATTCCGCAGAGCGGTGAGCTCCAGATATACCGCTGGCGCAACGGGCGGATCGAACAACGTGCGGCTGAGATCATCCGCCTCCACAGTGGCAGCAGCAAAATGAGCTACGTGCAGCATCTGGTGCTGACTGTGTCCTCGACGATTCAATCCGCCGGCTGGGCTGAGGTGGTGTTTGACGGCGATCAACTGGTGGGTTTGACCGCCTCGGCCAGCAAGGACCGCTTGAATATCCTGCCGGCTGAATTCATTCAAAAGGTGATTGATGGTTACCGCAGCGAAGGCGATCCGGGGCTGGGTTATTTTGATTTTACATTTATGTCGGCCCGGAATCCTGCCTTGCCCGCTTCAAAGGGCTTGGATCAGCGTGACGTGGGGGTGGTGGTGACCGAGACCGGCACGCGGGGGCTGACGCAGCATGGCCTGCAGGTCGGCGATATCATTCTGGAGGTAGATGGATTTGCCATCGACAGTGAGGGGCAGTATCTCGATCCGGACTACGGACGGCTTGCCATGGGCAGCCTCGCCACGCGTGCGCATTTTGCCGGTGAGTCAATTCCCTTTACCGTCTGGCGTGATGGGGCAGTCCATAGGCTGGACTACACGCTGCCACGCGCTGACTTTGGCCAGGACTTTATCCCGGAGCAACGCTACGACCAGCCGCCGCAATACCGCATCGCCGGAGGCCTGGTTTTTCAGCCGCTCAATGGCCCGCTACTGGAGGCACTGGGTAAAAACAAGCCGCCGCTGCTGGACTACTACAGCCAGCAAAAAACTCTTGATGAGCGGACCGGACTGGTTGTTTTGAGCGGGGTGCTGCCCGACGACTACAACCTCGGCTATGAAGACCTGCGCTATCTGCTAGTAGATGAAATTAACGGTCACAAGATCAGCCATCTCGAAGATGTTGAGGCGGCCCTCTCTGCGCCGCAGGGTGCTTACCATCGCATTCGCTTTATGCCAGAGGAGGGTCTGCGCCACATCGTGCTGGATGCGGCAGCCATGCCAGCCGCGACCCGGCGCATCCTGCAGCACTACCGGATCCCGCAGCAGAGCCAGTTGTAGCATGGGGCGCACGCGCTCACATCTGCTCCAGCGTGCGGATGCCGAGTAAGTCGAGGCCGGTCTTGAGGATGGTGCGGGTGCGGGCGCAGAGCAGGAGTCGGCGGGCCCGGACGTCGGCTTCGTCCACCAGCACACGGTCGGCATTGTTGAAGCTGCTGTAGGTGCTGGCGAGTTCGTAGAGGTAGGTGCACAGGAAGTGCGGACGCAGGTCGTTGAGCGTGAGCTCGAGTGCGTTCACCAGCCCCAGCAGCTTGCGCGCGAGAGCGAGTTCGGTCCCGGTCTCCAGCGGACTGGCTTCAGGCAGGGCTGAGTCAGGCTCCAGCCCGGCCTTGCGGAAGATACTGTTAATGCGGGCAACCGCGTAGAGCAGATAGGGCGCGGTATTGCCGTCGAAGCTGAGCATGCGCTCCCAGTCGAAAACGTAGTCCTGGGTGCGGTTGCTGGAGAGGTCGGCATATTTGACGGCACCGATCCCGACGGCCTCCGCGATATTGCGCCGCTCGTCCTCCGGCAGGGCGGGATTCTTGGTGGTGACGACGGCGAAGGCGCGCTCACGGGCCTCGTCCAGGATGTCCTGCAGGCGGATGGTCTTGCCGGACTTGGTTTTGAAGGGCTTTTTGTCCTCACCCAGAATAGTGCCCCACCAGACATGGCGCATCAGCGGCAGCGGGTAGCCTTTGGCCTGAAACCATTTTTCCGTGGTAAGGAAAAGCTGTTGAAAGTGGTCCTGCTGGCGGGCATCGGTCAGGTAGATGACTTCGTTTGCCTGAAACGCTTCGACGCGGTAGAGTATCGTGGCGAGATCGGTGGTGGCGTAGTTGGAGGCGCCGTCTTTTTTGCGGATGTTAAAGGGGTAGGGGCGCTCATTGTCGCGGGCGAATTTTTTGACTTCGTCATGCCAGACCACCAGTGCGCCCTCACTCTCCTCGGCCAGCCCGGTCTCGGTCAGCTCCCGGTAGATGCGGTCCACTTTATCGCGGTAGAAGGATTCGCCAAGCGTCATGTCCACGCGGACACCCATTTGCCGGAAGAGCTGTTCAAAGGCGTCTTTGGAGATATCCACGATTTGCTGCCACAGGGCAGTGTTTTCCGGATCGCCCTGCTGGAGCTTGACCAGTTCTTCCCGCGAGACATCACGCACCGCTGGTTGCGCCTGCTCCAGCGCGGTGCCGGCTTTGTAGAGTTGGTCCAGGCTGGCCAGTGCCTGCTCGCTCTCCAGCCGGGAAAGGTCGAGGCCATCCCGCTTGATTTGCATGATCAGGGTGCCGAAGTTGGTGCCCCAGTCGCCGATGTGATTGTCGCGCAGGGTATCGGCTCCGCAGAAGTCCAGCAAGCGGGCAATGGCTTCACCGATCACCATCGGTCGCAGGTGGCCGATGTGCGCTTGCTTGGCGGTATTGGCACTGGGGTAGTCAATCACCACCTTGTGGCCCTGCTTCAGCCCGCGTGCCCCGGACCGGAAATCCTCCGCCGTGGAGTATGTCTCCAGCCACTGCCAGAGAAAGGCGGGAGTCAGTTTGAAGTTGATAAAGCCGGGGCCCGCCAGCGAGAGTTCGATCAGTCCTGGGTCAAACTCACCGGAGGCCTGTAAGGCATCGATTAAGCGTTGCCCCAGCTGACGCGGGTTGGCCCCTTGCTGCTTGGCGTGGCCCAGCACGCCATTGGCCTGAAAGTCGCCAAACTTCGGGTCGGCCGGGCGAACGGCCGGGTCGAACTCGGAACCGAAGTCCTCCAGATCCGCCGCAATCCGGCGGATTAAATTGTGAATGTCGAGTGATGGGTTAAACCAGACCAGCATCCCGCAAAGCAAGAATCCACGCATACAAGGTCAAGCCCGAAGAATAAAGCTGACCCGCAATTGAAATTGCACGCGGCCACGGGGTAAAGCCGGCCAGAATTCTTGACTTAGCGGATTTGCTGCGGTCAACTGGTTACGGTGGATACAAACGCATTAATAGCTAAAGCACCCCCGCTTCATCGTTGCGCTGTGCCGAGGAGGAAGAAACTGTTTTTATTTGCCGTGGCCACCAAGGAGCCCGCTTTTGCATACTGCTGGAGGGCGGCTTGTTGAAGCGCAAGCTGGTGGTGAATCCGCAATGGAAAATCTAGAAAAGCACTTCGACTGGGTCGCGGAAAACGATGCCGGACCGCGCAAATTCCAGCGTGGCTTTCGGGCGCAGACCCGTGAGTTTTTACGCTTCCATGTGCCGGAGGGCGTGCGGGTGCTGGAGTGGGGCTGTGGTCCGGGGGACTTGCTGGCGGCGCTCAACCCCGCGCGCGGGCTGGGGATTGATGTCAGCCCGAAAATGATCGCCCGCGCCCGTGCGGCCCACCCGGAGGAGCACCTGGAGTTTCGCGAGGGGGATCTGCACACCATGGTGGTAGAGGAAAAATTTGATGTGATCATTTTGGACTATCTGGTCGGCTATTTGCGCGATATCCACCAGTGTGTGGCCCAGCTCAAAGCGGCCTGCCACCCCCGCACCCGCATCTATGTGTTCTCCCTCAACCACGTCTGGAAGCCGCTGCTGGAGCTGGGTAAGCTGTGCGGCCTGGTGACCCGCCAGCCGCAGGATTGCAACTGGATCAATCGGAGTGATTTGTGCAACATTCTGGAACTCAATTCCTGTGAGGTCGTGGCGCAGTCCACCGAGCAGCTGTTGCCGCTGCGGCTGCCTTTGTTCAGTTCATTTTGCAATAGCTTCCTGGTGCGCTTGCCCGGCTTGCGTCATTTCGGGATGACGGAAGTGATGATTGCCCGCCCGGTCGCGAAGCCGGAACTCGCCGGCGAGATCTCCTGTTCGGTGGTGGTGCCGGCGCGCAACGAGTCGGGCAACATCCGGGCCGCGCTGGAGCGGATCCCGGTGCTGGGGCGGCAAACCGAGGTCATCTTTGTCGAGGGTAACAGTGCGGACGACACCTGGGAAGTGATCCAGCGCGAGGTGGCGGCTTACGACGGACCCCACCAGGTCAAATACCTGCAACAACCGGGTAAGGGTAAGTGGGATGCCGTTTTTGCCGGCTTTGAAGTTGCGCGCGGTGATGTGCTGGTGATCCAGGATGGGGATCTCACGGCTCCGCCGGAGGACCTGCCCAAGTTTTACGCGGCGATTGCCGCAGGCCACTGTGAATTCGCCAACGGCTGCCGGCTGGTCTATCCGATGGAGTCGCGGGCGATGCGTTTCCTGAACCTGTTGGGTAACAAATTCTTCGCGACCTCGCTCAGCTTTGTACTGGGGCAGCACATAAAAGACAGTCTGTGTGGGACCAAGATGATGCTCCGCGCGGATTATCAGCGCTTACTGCAACGGATCGAAGTGCTGGGCGACTTCGATCCGTTCGGTGATTTCAATCTGCTCTTTGGCAGTGCCATGCTGGACCTGCGCATCCGCGATGTGCTGGTGCGCTACCGGGACAGGCAGTATGGAGCGACCAATATTTCCCGCTTCCGGCATGGCTTCATCCTGCTGCACATGACCTGGTTCGGCCTGCGCAAGATGAAATTTTTTTCAGTGACGAAAGGGGAGTGAGGCGGAAACATTAATCTTTGCCTTTCAGCGAAAATCTGTTTTGTTTTATTCCCATAATGGAAACAACCGGTTCAGTCGCAAAATCGATCTTTCCCGCGCAGGATGCGCCGGTTTCGGATCGTGATATGGACTGGGCGGTGGTTCTGAAAGTCCAGGCCGGCAATGTGGGGGCCTTTGATCAACTGGTGCAAAAATACCGCCAGCAGATTTTTGCGGTGATCTACAATATGACGAGCAACCGGGAAGATGCCTCGGATTTGACGCAGGAGACCTTCATCAAGGCCTTTCAGGCGATCGGGCGCTTTCGCGGCAAGTCTTCGTTCTTCACCTGGATCTACCGGATTGCGGTCAACACCTCCATGACTTTCCTGAAAAAGCGCAACCGGCGGCGTTTTATCAGCTATGAAAACATCGACGAGGAAGCCTCCAGTTCAGAGATTGTCGAGCGCCTGACTGCATCGAATCGCTCGGAAAAAGGCGCTATAGTGAGTGAATTGCAGGAAAGATTGAACGATGCGCTGCAAAAGTTGTCTCCTAAACATCGCACTGTTATTATTTTACACGAAATTGAAGGCCTGGAGCATGCCGAAATTGCCGAGATCACGCAAACTTCCATCGGCACCGTCCGCTCCCGGCTGCATTATGCCAAACAGCAGTTGCAGTCGTTCCTGCAGGATTATCTGGCATGAGGATCCCTTTCGCACCTGCGCCCATCAAACACCATTACTTTCCCGGTTAACCTAATACACAACATGGCAAATCCACCTGAAGACAGCCGTCACAATATCAGTTTGGAAGATCTGCTCCGCTTTAAGCGCGCCGAGCGCCCGGATCAGGCTTTCTGGGAGCAGTTCGATCAGCAACTGCACCAGCGCATGTTGCAGACATTGGTTCGGAAAGATCCCTGGTATGTGCAACTGATGCACGCACTCACCGGCAAGATTGCCCAGTCCACGGCTGTCGCCGGGGTAGCTGCCGCACTGGCAGTGGGTGTGCTGCGGCCCGCATTCGTCGCGTCCAACGACTCCAGTCAGCCTGGTCTTGTGGCGCAGGCCAGCATGAATGCGGGTTCGGAGGTCGATGATCATGTGGGTCCCGCTGTTGCACTCATGGAAACTGCGCCCATGACAGCAGAAGCCGATTACAGCATTGATGGTCTCTCTGTTATGGCTGGCGCGGGGCCTGATGCGGTGATGCGGGACTTCGGTCTGGATCAGATCAATGTGGCCAGTCATGACAGGAGTGCTTATTCTGCCGACATCGCGTTTCCCGGCTTTGCCACGGCAGGTGTCACCAGCAGCGTGTATTGATTATCGCAATGCCCCTACGCTTGTTTTGGATTGTCGCGCTTTGTTGCTGCGGGACTTATATCGTCCGTGCTGAGCTGCCTAACGCGCTCGCTTTGCAGCAGCGCCTGATTGAGGTTTATGAGCAGAACAAAGATGCCGTCGTCCGCGTAAAAGCTGCTTACACGCAGCCTGAAATTGTGGATGCGGAGGCCAAAGTCATCCTGCGGGTCGGCACGGGCTTCTTTATCAGCCGGGAAGGGCATGTGCTGGTCAGCGCCAGCCGCGCCGTCGGCGCAAACCGCGTCTGGATCGAGTATCAAGGCAAATCCTATGCCACCGAAGCTATCGGCCACGACCGGGTGACCAACATCTCCGTATTGCGCGTGCTCGACCCGCCGGAGGACTTTTCGATTATCAAGCTCGATACCAATGTGGGGCATCCTTCGCTGGGAGCCATCGCAGTTTCCATTGCCTGCCCGCTGGACTTCGAGCCCTCCCCCGCCATGGGCTTGTTTACCGGTGTGGATAAAAAACTGGCCCACCAGGTTTTCCCCACTCAATACATCCGTACCACCATTCCGGTGGACGCCGGGCAGGGCGGCTGTCCCATTCTCGATATCAACGGTCGCTTTATCGGGATGTCGGTGGCCTCTATCCCGGATCTGGGTGGCTCCTATTGCCTGCCGGTCGATGCCCTGGCGCGGGTGCGGGATGATTTGATCTTTTCCGGGAAGATTATTCACAGTTGGTTGGGCTTCGAAGTCACCGCGCAGCTGAACGAACTCGACTCGGATGAAGTCATCCTCTCAAAAGTGCACGATGCTGCCCCGGCAGCCGAAGCAGGCTTGCAGCAAGGCGACCGCCTGCTCGCGATCGGTGGGCGGGTGATCGACGAAGTCACCGACGTGCGCGGAGCGATCTTTTTTACCCGCGCCAATCAATTCACCACCGTCAAATTTGAACGTGATGGAGTTGTGCGGGAAGTCTCCGTTAAACCCCTGCCACGCCCCGAGGATGTCCCGGAAATTAAACTGCGCGACGAGCCAGTTTCAGCAACTCCCAGCGCAGACTCCGACAAAGATTCAGCAACTGCGCCCGGTCCGGATACCAATGGCCAGCAGTGACGGCGCCTACAGCGCTGCCGCCGCCGGAACTGCGGACGGGCTTTGTAAGCCACCGCCAGTTTCGATCCAACGGATCCAGTCAGCCATGATGCGGGCGCTTTCCCTTAGATAAATATCGAAGCCCGGCTCATCCGCTGCCGCGGGTTCGGGGCGATCCTGTTCAGCGGCAGCAGTTGAGCCGATGACCGGTTCCGCCAGATTCTGCTCGGAGATCGCGTTTTGCTCATTAGTCACTTCCAGTAAGACATCCTGCATCGGGTAATTGTCCTCCTTGAGTCCGTCGTAGAGTGTCTCCAGTTGTTCAATATATGCCTGATCACTGATTTTTTGCTCGATGCGCTGGGCCAGGTTGAGGGAAAACTCTTTTTCCTCAAAGCGCTGGTGCCGCCATTCGATTTGCTGCTTGAGAAAGCGAAACTCGTCCAATTGTTGCTGGCGTTGACTGCTGGCCGCGATCAAGTCCTGCATCAACTGCGGGTCCGCCGGGCTGTTCACTTCGACTCTTTTCCAGTCGTTCATCCATTTGACCGGATCAATTTTATTCCAGGGCAGGGCATGCGGCAGGTCGTCCTCTCCGATCGGCAGAAACTCATTGACTGAGGGCAGCACGATATCCGACGGCACTCCCTTGACCTGGGTTGAGCTGCCCAGCGGCAGGTAGAATTGCTTGATGGTGATTTTGGAAGCCACTGGCCGTGCCTCTTCCTCGACCGGTTTGAACCAGGAAAAGGCACTACGGTTATTCATTTGATACACCTCCTGCACCGTCCCTTTGCCGTGAGTCGAACTATTGCCTACAATTAGGGCCCGGCCATGATCCTGCAAGGCACCGGCCACAATTTCGGAGGCAGAGGCACTGAAGCGGGAAGTAAGCACCACCAGTGGCCCCGACCACACCATGCGCGGATCACGGTCCGAGAGCACATCCGTGCGCCCGCTACTGTCGCGCACCTGCACCACCGGTCCAACAGGAATGAATAATCCGGCCAGCCGCACCGCTTCACTCAGCAGACCGCCACCATTCATCCTCAAGTCGAGCACGATGCCTTGTGCGCCCAGCCCGCGCAGTTTGTTGAGCAGTTCCGTGACGTCGTCCGAGGTGGTGGTTAGCGTGCCGCCTGCGCCAATGTTCCCGTAAAAGGACGGCAACTCAATCACGCCGACCGGTATCGTCCGCTCATCATTCAGCGGCACCGTAATCAGCGTGGCCTTGGCCAGGTTGGCGGTGAGCTTGACCTCGTCGCGCAGGATCAAAACTTCTCTGCGCACAGACGGGTCAGCTGAGTCTCCGGGCCGGATGAGCAGGCGCACGGTGGTGCCCTTTTCGCCTTTGATTTTGCGCACAATGTAGCGGAGCTCGAGATCCACCACATCCTCAAATTCGCCGTCTTTACCCTGGGCGACAGCGAGGATCTGGTCTTCCGGACTCAGCTGGCGTGATTTCTCCGCCGGACCGCCGGGCAGCAGCTCTTTGATGACGCAGATGCCATCGTCATTCTGCAGCATGGCACCGATGCCCACAAAGGAGTTTTGCACCGAAGAGTTAAAGCTCTCCAGGGTATCCGAAGAGAGAAAGGTCGAGTGCGGGTCGAACAGTTGTGTCATCGCATTGATGAAGGATTCCTGTACCTCGGCGGCTTCGCGATCGACCGCATACTTCAGGTTGCGGGTGTAACGGCGGCTGATTTTTTCGCGGGCTTTATCCAGCTTTTCCAGATAAAAAGCTTCATCTTCGAGCAAACGCTTTAATTTGGAAGGATCGAAGGAGTCCTCCTGCGGGGCAAGCAGGTCGGGATTTTCCCGCTCCAGCGAGAGGGTGGCATCGTCCTTTGTTTCCGAGGCGAGCGAAAGTAGTTCGTTGAGCAACTCATACTTGAGGCGGCGCTCCCACAGGGCATCTGCTTCTGCGGGACTGGCCGACCATTCCGATTCGCGCCGGTCCACCCGGAAGGTTTCATCGCTGGTAAAGTCCCAGGCCTGCTTCAGCCGTTGCAGCGCCCACTCGGTGCGGACTGCCGCGACTTGCTCGTAAGCTTCGTAGATGGCGAAGGCGGCATACAGGTTCCCCTTTTCCAAAAAGCCCTCCATCGCATCTGCAAAGCGAAAGTTGAACTCGGCGATCTCCGGCTGGGTGAAATACATCCGGCTGTAATCAAAGGACTCGATGTAGGCCTGCACCATCTCGGCCCCGTTCAGGTGCTTGATGCTGTTACGCAAATAGTGGCGGGCATTGATGGTATTGACGACCCAACGCGTCTGTGCCGCCATTTCCTTGGTCGGCTCCAGCTGCCCGGAGCTGTCGGCAGCATTGAGCGTGAGCAGAAAAACCAGAGCCGCAATGGGCAGCAACAGCTTCGCGAGCAGGGATTTAACAGGCAGATTCATAAAATTAACGAAGGATATCTTTGGCGTGATCGAGAGTTTGTTTTTCGCGCTCATTCAAGGAGCCGAAACCGCTGGCGTTGATCTTGTCCAGGATGCGGTCGACTTCCCGCTGCATTTCATCCCGGCTTTGGCTGCGGTTGACGGTGTAGCTGACTCTTTTGGCAGCTGCCCGACGCTTGCGGTCCGTAAACCACTGCGGCAGTTCAACCGAAGTTTGCGCGGCATCCCCGCGCTGGAACGGCATTCCGGCCCGCATGTAGAAACAACGGTAGTAAAGAAATCCGGTTAGCATTCCACCCAGGTGAGCCGAATGCGCCATGTAGGAGCCCGCTGCACCAGGCAGTTCATAAAACAGCAGACCGGCCAGGCTCAGGCCCAGGCCAATGCGCAAAACCCATTTCGGCTTCATTGTCAGCGGCAGGATAAAAAACAGCAGCAGCGTGATTGGCCGCTCCGGATGCAATAAACAGAATAAGGTCAAAATCCCAAATACCCCGGCGGAGGCTCCCACCACGTATTGAAGACCGTTGAGGTGGAAGGCGAGGTAAGCCATCCCCCCAATCACAATACTGCTCAAATACAGCAATAGAAAGCGCTGGCCGCCCAACATCGGCTCAAGGATCCGTCCGATAAAAAAAAGACCCAGCATATTTCCCGCGATGTGGAACAGATTAACCGTGCTGTGCAAAAATCCATAGCTCAGCACGGTCCACACTTTGAGATCGGTAAAGCCCGCTCCGTTGAGTGCCAGCCACTTCCAGAAAAAAGGATTTTCACTGCCGCGGGGGCCAGGAAAAAAAACGTTCATCACCTGTTGCAGCACATAGACGCCAATCGTGATCACCAGCAGCCTGGTCACCACGGAGGCCTGGGGACTCTCCGACTGATAGCCGGGGTCCTGTCGCATGTAAGGTCGGTCGTATAACATTATGAAACTATGGTCGCGGATGGTTCCGTCCGGTGAAAAGAAAAGGACCCCGAATATGTCCGGCAGTTCCGGCAGCGCAAGTGTGGAGTGAGCTTTGAACCGAATGGTGCCTGCGAATTTCATACTTACTCTTGACTCGATCCTAAAAATGGAAATTGATGCGCTCATGGCAGAAAAAGACGAAAAATGGCCGGAAAACGTGAAGGGCAAATTCTATGTCGATGAACAATGCATCGACTGTGACCTGTGCCGTGAAACCGCTCCGGATTTCTTTACCCGTAATGAAGACGGCGGCTACTCTTATGTGTATAAGCAGCCGCAGAGTCCGGCCGACGTCGAGCTTTGCATGGAGGCCCTCGAAGGCTGCCCGGTCGAAGCCATCGGTGAAGACGGCGACGATTAACGGGCTAAGGAGATTGGCACTTAGTTAAGGCAGAGTAGCAGCGGCATCCTGCCGCTCAGAGTATTGGATAAGCGGCTGGAAGCACGCTTCTACCATCGATTAAGCCGCTTAACTAAGTGCCATT
>Ga0100402_1000580_pt1 | contig 43286 bp, 31 predicted proteins | sample CryGeyme20150102_FD_80419 | JGI IMG/M metagenome (GOLD analysis project Ga0100402, IMG submission 80419) | Groundwater microbial communities from Crystal Geyser aquifers in Utah, USA - Crystal Geyser metaG 2015-0102 | ecosystem: Environmental > Aquatic > Deep subsurface > Groundwater | place... | reverse complement strand
GTAACATGGTTATTAAAGATTTGTAATATTTACACAAGTCAAGAGTACTACTACTAATTTTGGTTAATAACATAATTCTAGAACAATGTACACGGGTTCAATAACCATACCCCGTAGGGTTTGGGTTTGGGTAAATTACATAGGGAATCGGGATTTACCCAGATGGTCATTCTCTGATGTACTGTTAAAATTGAAGGAGTAACGGGTGTATAAGTAGAGGGGTCACATTTTCGTTCACTTTTGAAGGTCTGTATTCTCTTAACTTCCCTTTGCCACTTTGAATGCGTTAAATGAATTGATAACTTAGTCTGAGAGGATTAAGAGCATGTGTCATATGTTAAGTGGTTGGTGCAGATAAAGACTGTGGGGTCCATTTTACCCAAATGCTGCATGTAAACGTTTACAGAAGGAGTACCAAGTACCGCTACTACTCTATCGCAGTAGACTACTACTAGTGGTAGTAGCTATTACACGACTACTACTGTAGTTGACTACTACTAGTACTAGCTAGTAGTAGTAGCTACTACTAGTAGTAGTACTCGTAGCTACTACTACTACTCTAGCTAGCTACTCTAGTAGTAGTACTAGTATTTGTACTAGCTACAGTACTACTAGTTGTAGTAGAGTAGCTACGAGCATGCGAACCCTTTCTGTTGTGGCTACGTACTGGTACTGCTTCTACTACTACTACCAGTACGTTAGTACCTGGTACTACTGGTAATTCTCTACTAGCTAGTACTTTCGTAGCCACGGGCAAACATGAAAATATTTTAGGGTCATTCCAGAGGTTATTATTATTTTCACTCTACCAACCAAATCCTCACAAGTCGTCGTCGTCGCCTTTTCTTTTTCTCATCATTTTTTGAAACAAAAAAGCGAACACACATAATAATAAAATAATAATACTTGTACTGTAGAAACATGGCGACAAACGAAGCTGGCAACGCACCGCAAGCCCAAAACAAGCCCAAGACCAAGAAAAAGCATCATGTTCGCATTGATTCTGCTGCATGGTCCAATCTCAGTCATCATTTGAGCAGCATTGATGATGACAAAACGATTACGAACAGAAGTGATCGGCTAATCGTTGTTCGATACTACCTGGATCGACCAGGATATGGCTTGCACAACAGCGCGGCTCGATTGTGGTTTAATGCACCCAGTCGTTGTACGCCACTTGATATTCAAACGTTCTTGGAACAACAGCGCATCAGTCTCCCGGGATTGCTCGTGGAAGTGTACTTGGACAAGTACGAATCCTTCATGTTGTTGGAAGCATGCGAATCTTCCTGTGTGGAATGGGATTTTCAACACGTCACGTACCATGATCCAGGCATTCTAAATATCCGATTAACTGACGTGAAAGCTGCTGAACAAGAAGAAGAAAATTCAGCGGACAAAAAATTTCCAGACCAACAGCAACCGGCGGCAGCAGCATCGCCAGCAACGTCTTATGCCAACCCAACATCAGCAGGACTCTTTTCGTTTTCCATGATGGTCGGATTAGAAACAGCAGCATTATTTGGAAGTAAGTTGTACTATTATTGTCGCGCGTATATACTATAATAGCGAGGAGATCCACCACTTGCGTTCTGACCGATAGAACTTTTTTTGCATTCTTTTCAACAGAACTCGTCCCTGGCACCGTCGACCCATCTTTTGCCTTGGCCCATGGTCCCTACATGATTTTTGTGGGTGGCGTGATGCAGCTTTTAGTAGCTTCCTTCAATGTAATGCGAGGAAATTTGTACGGCAGCATTGCCTTTTTTGGATTTGGAACGTTCTGGTTTTCCAATGGAATGACCTCTATTTTGAGTTTACATTTCTCACCTCCCGATTCGGAAGCAGGAGAACTGCTTGACCGAAGCGATCCGTGGGGAGTCTGTATTCGCGCAATTTTTGTCTTTTTGTTTTCGTGTGCCCTCCTGAAACAAACTTTTGTCATGTCGCAATTAAGTACGACTCTGATTGGCCTCTTGTGCTTGAAAGTAGGTGTACAGGCGTTTACGGGATGGTCGGAGGTCATGGAATGGCTCCAACTTGTGTTTGGAACCATCACATCGGTCTTTGCCTTTTATGTCTTCTTGACGGAACTTACCAATGGAGTCTACCAGCGAGAGGTATTCCCACCGTTCAAATGGTCGAAGGAGCACTCCCCGGAAGAGGTGTTTGGCGCTGCCGGTCGCTCTGGAACGCTCACCTCCAATGCTGCTCGATTGCGACAAGCGCTGTACCCTGATGTACCCAGAGTTCGAGGTGCCATGGACGAAATTGAACGAGAAGCATCCCAGCGACGATTAGACACATCACAGCAAAGTACAACTGCTCGTGCTTCCAAAATAACCTTTTCTCAGCCAGAACATGCGTCCGAATCTTTAAACCGGAAAAAAATCTCCAGTAAAAAGACAGTCAATGATTCGAAGCTATCTACCACCGAAGAATCTTTGTCTCGCAGATCAATCTCCACAGAAGATCAATCCTCGTAGATTTTCATTATTGGATTCAAAAAGTAGAGGACAAGATTAAAAATTTCACTAGAATTTCCATTTACACGATTTTCTTCGCGTTTGTTACCCGCCAGCGCATTGCTCGAGCAGAGAACAATATATTTTGCCTTTATTTTCCGCCACCTTCCTCTTCATCTTGCTTCCTGCTGCCGCCACTGTAGTAAATTAATTTTACAGACAAAGTGGATGAGATGTTGTCATGGCATTGCTTTATGATATAAAAAGATATAAAAACCAGCAGCAAAAGTCGAGATGAACTTATATCTACTCGAAAGTATTACATTAGTCCTTACCTACCTGGGCAGAGCAAATGCTCGAGTGCTCTTGGTCGACGGCAACGGAATAGGATTCGAGAACCCATACACTGCAACAAGAATCATAGCGGCGCCAACCATGAATTGTCCCGTCAAGGGTGTGCCAAACAAAATGGTACTACAGGCGGTCGACGTCACCACAGAAACTCCCGTGGCCATTCCCTTCAACACATTGTCGGCGTATTTGATTACCGCCGCAACCAGTAATCCTCCTCCAGCCTGCAACCACACCAAAACCCACACCCATCCGGTAAAGCCGTGAAAATATCCTTGTCCAGCAGGGACGGGATCTTTGGCCGATTGGAAGAGTCCTTGGCCCATGGCAACGCAGACACTGAAAAACGCCAACTGCATATTGCGCATCCACAAACTGGGAGCCGGAACGGACTGTCCTGCTGCCGCTGGTTTCTTAATGACGTATTCAAAATACACTCCTGCCAGCGCACTCGAGAAACACGCCGTAGTTACTGCTACCAAACCGACAACCAAGTTCATGGAACCACTTTCGGAGGTCGAATTGTGACCGCTTTTTTCTCCCAAGACCACAATAGCAACACCTAAAGAAATGGCCACCAGACAGAGCCACTGTTGGAAGGAATATTTGCGCGACAGCATAGCGACACTGACAATGGCAGTGGTAACCAATTTGGCTTGGTAGGTGACTTGGAAGATGGGTGCGGTCAAATTGGAAAGGGCCACGTACAACAGAGTGTTTTGCAGCAGGTAGAGCAACGCTGGCACCAAAATTTTGAGAGCATCCATGGGTCGATCCAAAATATGAACTTGGATGGACGACATCAATTGTCCCTGTGTTCCTTTGAACTCCAAACAGCAAGACAAAACAAACTGCGAGAGGCAACACGACAAAACGACAGATTGGAGAAAAGGAAAGATGTTATTGAGGTAAGATATAATCGCGCAAATGGTCATGCCTATTGTCATATGTCATATATATATATATAAACAAATTGCATTCAATATACGAAATCATAATACATATATATATATATATTATACACGTAGTTTAACCACCTACCTTGAGCAGTTCACACGTCATAATCAAATGATTCACCGAGTAAAGATCAGCCTTATTTCCCGAAGATCGCGTGTGTCGTCCAACCAAGACAGTTGAGGAATTCTGGACTACCATCATGACTGTTAGAGAGAGAGAGAAGGAGGAGTAAAGAGAAGAAGTGAGGATTTAAAAAAGTAATAATCTTACAGGCAAAAACAAAAAGGCAACCACAGAGCCCATCATAATATATGCACGGAGTGTCCGTCACTTTTTATTTTTTATACTACGTACCCAATAAAAGAAGCTTGAATTGCTGAGATGTAGCAGCATTTCCCTTGGGTGCTGGAGCAGCTTCCCCCTCTTGAGCCGTCAGCGGCTGTGTTTCTTTGGATTCAGAAGACATGCTAAATAAAACTTTACTTATTAGTCTGAGAAGGAAGGATACTCTGTTATCTGTTAGAGTATTGAATACTCTGTGAGGGCAAAGTTAGCAAGCGTTCAAACAATGATACATTCGCACTGATGAGACAATGACCAAGAGGAGGCTTGAAAAAGAAGTCCAAGACGGGAATGTCTATGTCACGAATCAAAATAAACGAATGCCCGGGTAAACATGTTAGACTTCTATTTAGATTTACGGGTTGGATTTCAATCAATACTAAGGATAGGGGTCAATTTTCAGCGAACGTTCAAGGGTATTGATTTCTCTTCGGCATGTAGATCAACATATCCTCATTCGTGGATTGCTCTCCGAAAACTCAAGATAGGCATTCTTCTTAAGCTTCGGTCGACCTTCGATACTACTATTAAAGGAGTAGCGATGAACCAAGAAGTGCACCAGCGATGCTCAATAATAATTAGAGTCATACTTTTAGCCAATAAAACAAAACGTCCAAGAATCATCATCGTACAGTTTTACTCATCGTAGCAGCGAAGGCTTCCACAGCAATCACTCACGTCACGTATCACGTATCAAGCAAAAAACCAAGGAAACAAACCAAAGAAGTAATACACACCAATGAGCACGACGACTAGTCAAAGCTCGTCGGGTATTCCTACTTCCGATGAATCCTCCACGGACGTATCGCACTCGGATTCCTACACTACAGCTACTTACAGTGCGAGCACTGTTGATCCTCCATCGCAGTTACAAATAGAGGTGAACCATTCGGGTTTCTCGGGAATTTCGGATCCCTCTGCTTCGTCGACGTCGCAGACCTTCCTTGCTTCCAATGTCGCGACCAACACTACGATTGCAAAATCCGCCTTTCCCACCGTCATGGAAGAGAGCAACTCGGAAACTGGAAGCAGTCTCAATGAGAGCAATCCACCCGATCTACAATTGGAATGTGACTACGATGTTAACCCCACGGAGCTCTATCGAGTTATTGAAAATAAGCAATGGGAGGTGCTCTTACAGTTATTTCAAAGCAAACCCAGTGAAATGAAAACGCAGGCATCTACGTGGGTCGCTCGGAGAGAACCCAATGGTAAACTTCGATGGTGCTTGCTGCCCGTGCACGCTGCTGTTATATTCCAATCGCCTGCCTGTGTTGTGGAGAAACTATTGCAGGAATGTCCGCTAGCAGCCCAAGCCAAGGACGATCAAGGCATGCTACCTCTGCATCTGGCCTTACGAACCAAAACAACATGTTGGGAAACCATAAAGTTGTTAATGACGACGTATCCTCAAGCTGTTTTCGTTCACGATCGCAAAGGTCGTTCACCCCTGGAATGCGGCATTGCCTCTGCCTCCACGGCAGCTGCAGCCGAACAAGCTAATACCACTTCCAACACTGGTTCCAATAGTGGTGGTTTCTTAATTGGAGCTCTAACCCCTAAAAGCAAACGCAGTTTAGCTACAACGTCAGCAGGACAAGGAGAAATGACAGCAACACAACAAATGCTCGTGTTTTCTGTCATGGAGTTGTACAAAGAAATTTCGATTCGGGAACAACTCCAGATTGCCGTGAATAAGAGTCGCCAAGAATTCGAAACTCGTACTGGAGCTATCCAAGACAATCACGTGGCTACCTTGACCCAACTAAAAAAGGGATGGGAAAATCAGCGAAACGATCTCAATCGCAAAGTGCAAGGATACCGCAAGGAACTGCAGAACTTGAAAAATGATTTTGACTTTCAACAAGAGCTGTTGGAAGAAAAGCTCAAGACGGAAATGGATTTGGTAGGTCGTTTGTCCCAAGTAACGACTGCTTTGGAATCTAAATCGCGAATGAGCCCAGAAGAAATTGCCAAAGTCGTTGCAGAAGATATTTCCAGTAAGGAAAGTACTGATGTCAAATTGAGAGAGGCTCAGAAGGAAACAGAATGTGTGAAGAAAACAAACAAGAATCTCATGTTGATGGTGGAAAAGTTACTGGACGAGCAAAAAGCCATGAAAAAATCTCTTGCCCAACTATCAGTTGACACCAAAGCCAAGAACGATGAACGCCAACACTTGCTTGACAAGTACTTTGCCGTTCATGAGCAGTCGGTGGAAATGGCTGAATCGTACACTAAAAATTGGCAGGAACGCCTGGAGCGAACCAGTGTGGAAGTTTCGGACAAATTAGACACTCTTCTGAGTCAAACCAAAGAGCAATCTACGCCATCCGGTGCAAAAAAGAGCCACTCGAACTTTGCAACACATGAGGACTCCTATGGCGAAGAAAAGAAGGTGGAGGATTCTGAAATAGTGCACGCCCGTAGTATGATGAGTGGTGGCCTGCCAATCGACCCCTAAGTTAAGACACACCGGCGGACGATTAGTCGGCTCCACTCTTACTGCAAACTTTGTGATGCCTATCCATAAATGCATCATGCTTACCAATAATGTGTTTGTACTTGTATGTTTTCCATTCTACTGCAATTAATAATTTTAAGTATTCACGATAAAAACGTTTACATTGATAACCAAGCATACTATACTCCCCTCTCGTACTCAATACTTTCAGGTCCTTTTACAATTACCTAATACACTCTCGTGCTGCGCTTTGCACAAACTCATCAGGCTCCATACCACAGTGCTCCATAAACTGCAACACTTGCGTTGCTCGATCACTCTTGTCAAGTACATTGCTTCGAGCGACGACCCGTAAAAAGGTGCCAAAGGTGAATTGATTAGGCATCACATCACGATTGCCTGTCTTTGCTTCTTCCAACATTTCCTGTAAAAGTTCTTCGCATTTCTCTACAGCCACATTTTTTTCTTCGTGGTCAGTAACACGTGACCAGGCTGTCATCGCGGATGTGTACGAGATGACGTTGGGCTTCGCATCAATATAGGCTTCATGAGGACCCAGGTCTTGCATTCTTCGAAGCCATGCTTCAGCTTTGATAGCTGCCCCAGGTAGTCTCGATCTCGCGTGAGAAGAAATCACATTGTTGAACGATGACGAAATCTCCAACTTTTCGTTGTCGGATTCATGATGGGCCCGGCAAATTGCAAGAACCTCGCCAAAGAACGATTCAGCTTCTTTGGCCATGCCGCGCTTTGCCAATGCACTAAGAATGACTGAAAAATGCATTGGCCCCGGTCGGATGTCGTCATCACCACTCAGTTTGAACTGCTTCATCATGTCGTTAAAATGACCCATGGCCTTGTCAAGAGCATCTATTTTTATGGAATTCCTCGCATAAGCTCCAATGAGGGCGTTGTACGTATATTGTGATGGCTTAAACTCGCTCCTCTTTGTCCTTTCGTACTGATCTTTGAGATATTGAAATAGCGCTTCTACACGATCTGGTGTTTCGGGCAAGTTGCTGTAGACCCAGCAGTTCATGACGGTGGTAATGGAAACGACGTTTGGGTGGACATTGTGAATTCCGGACTCTGTCAAAGCTTTCATGTGATCCAATATAGCCTCTGCGTGTTTTACTGCGGAAGGATCATTTCGGCATTTCGCAAAGCAATCCAGAACAGCATTGAAAGTGTATGTGTTGGGCATGACACCTGGACCGAGGATTTTGCTGAGATCCTCCATGCGCACAAGTATAGATTCGGCCTTGAGTGCATCATGCAGCGCTTCATTTCTCGACTTACGACGTTTCGAAATCGCATTGAGTAGAGAGCTGAAGCTTTTGACGTCTGGTTTGGCAAGGTTGTTGCCATTTTGAAAGTCTTCTAGAGCTCTATTCACGAGGGCTTCTGCTTCTTCAACACCGCCAACACCTGCCCACGCATGAATTGCTGCATTATATTCAATAATTGATGGGGTTATTCCATTCGCCACCATCTCATCAAAGTACCACTGAGCTTTTTCAGCGCCGGCCTTGGTGCCACTTCGCCCACAAACGGAAATCATGGATCCGTAGGATACCTTGCTCGGTTTCAACCTTTCGTCTCCGGTTCGCATACACAAATCTTGCATTTCATTGAAAAGCGCCTCGGCACGATCAATCTGGTCCTTTCTGTGTCGCGGAGACTTGCTCCAGGCGTCAATGCAAGTATTGTAGGACTGGTTATCTGGCTTGAAGTCGATGTCTCCGGAGTGGTGTCTACTCCAAAAGTGACGCAGGAAATTCTCTGCCTGCTCTGCTGCATTTCTTTCTCTGCATCGGGCTAAGAGATGCAAGATGACATTATAGGTGATTACATCTGGTTGGATTCCTGGTGTATTCTGCATCGTTTTGAAAACCTCTTGTGCTTCCAGAAGAGCGACAGACGTATCATCACTACGAGATAGAGCGTGCAGTAATGAATTGTACGTGACTACATCAGGATACAATTCGCTGTTTCCTGTACTTTCCGCTAAAGTTTGCATTCGCTGCATGAGAGCCTTTATATTGACTTGTGCACCCATGGAGGAACTTCGACTCCAAGCTAGCAGAACGCAATTGAAGGCTGCAGCATTTGGGCAGAGATCAGCATCGCGGTTAGATTCTTCATAAAGCGTTTCCAGCTGATCGAGCAGATTGCCAGCACCCTCGGTGTCACCATTCTGGGAGTAAATGTTCATAACGGCCAAGAAACATGCTATTCCGGGCTTGATATCTTGCCAAGTTTCTTTGTTGAATCTTTGAGGTGAATCATCTCGCTTGCTTTGCTCGAGTCCTTCACGATATTTACGAATCAACTCTTGCAACAACTCATTGGCATGCTGAGCAGCTTGGAAGTTCTGACTATGACCCCAAGCTTTCAAGGCTCCCAAACAAGCTTCTGAGCTTGGAAAAAGATCTGGATCACTAGAGGCTTTCATCTCTTCCAATAGAGCCTCCGCTCGAATTGGGGCATTTTCGTCGAAGCTATTTCCCCAGCAATTCAAGATTACCCCGTACGTTGTGCGATTAGGTTTAAGTTCCTTCCAGTCCGATGATGATAAAGAGAGCTTTTGCGCCTGGCGTAACAGTGCTTCGGCTCTTTCCGGCGCCTCTGGTAAACGACTGCGACACAGCACATGAATGACGCTATTTAATGTGACAATGTTCGGTCGCAAATATGGATTGGACTGACAATCGTCAAATAAACGCTCGAGCAGCCTTTCCGCAATGATTGGAGCTGGCGTTTCCAAATAGGTCCATCCAATGTTGCCGTTGGCATCCTTGCTATTGTCGTTCAATGCTTCTCCCAAGGATTGTTCCACTTCGTACGTTGATTGTACTCTATCTGGCTGACTAAATGCTAAAGCATCTATTATCATGGAGTAGGTATAAATGTTGGGCTGTAATGGCAAATGCTCTGCTTCGTCTCGGTGTCTCAGAATGGCTGGTTCTGTCTTGTAGTGCGATACCAACTCGTCAATAATCTCGAGCATTTCGGTCGGATTCAGTAGACCTGTTCGACTCGCCGGCGTCGGTAATGACTTGGCACAGGCTTGCCAATTATTAATGGTGAAATTCAAATTCGCTGTGGTGAGCACCATGGGAAGTGGTACGACCCGATCAAGTTTGCGGCACTGATGACAGTACTCTTGGATACATCGCTGCAAAAGATGTAATGCATATTGGACACTTTCCGTGGATCTTTGTCGATTCCAAAAACGAAATACATTGTCTGCTTCGTACCACGTGTGCGAGTCGTAGCTACCGAGAGGAGCATCCAACAATCGTTGGGTAGTTTTGATGTGTAGAGCATCGTCGCCAGATGAAATAGCAGAAACGGTGGCAATTTCCTCAACCTCCTCCTCCGTTTCCACGCCTGTAGAAAAGTAAAGGCATTGAAATACACGGAACGAAGAGCACAATTGCGGACTCAAAAATTTCTTGCACTCCTGTACATTTATACGGCTTGGGATGGTTGTGAAAGGAGATAGCAGCTGCGATTCTCGAGTCACAAACCGAATTCTTCGTCTCAAAAGATTTGACGATATCTGTCGAGCTGATGATTGCAGTTTTCTCATTGCGACTGTCTAAGTAAAACTTGTTGCCCTTGTAAGTGACCTCCGTCCGACCCGGTCTAGCTCAGAAATCCTACGTATTCAAAATTGCTCTAGAATAGTAGTGGTTGCAAGTCTGTAAAAAAGTGCTTGGTGCTTGTAAACCAGAAATTTTTTATTAGTTTTTCTTGTTTTGTCAAAGAAGATTTACTCCGTAGTAGAGTAGTAGTAGTTATGAGCTACACCTAATCTTATCGAAGTCGTCATTTCCTTCGGGATGCACCACGCGAATGAAGAATAGGTTGCTCTGCTGCAACTATCCGATCTTTTTGGTCATCACATACCGCCACACCATTGGCCGTGAGGCTTCCTGGAAGGTCAAAAACACGGATGCTGCTACTACACCATGATACCTTGGTGGCTGAGGAGGACTGGTGATAGGAGTGGTGCTCTCCTGGGCAATTGGCTGAAGTTTGATGATCCGGGTGTGGTGTACTATCACTTCTTCTTGTAGTACTAATACACCTATCAAAAACAATCCTCAATGTAAGCAATAAAATGCTAAACATGCTGCTGATGAGGAGACCATGATGCAGGCAAGAAAAATTATAGTAGTTGACGAGCGCACACAAAGAATAAAGCAAAAAGCACACCAGCAAAAATGTTCTTGGACACAGAGATGAAATGCTTACACCCATAATTCTGGCAGCAAAATTTCAAAAATTGACAAAAGAAGAACAATCAGGGTTCTGGCAGACATCCCCATCATAATCCTCTGCTGGGTTGTATGAAGTGAGATATTCAACTTTGCAAAACAAAAAGAAGAACACTTTTGGATTCCAACGTGGTCCCCCACCGTAGTACTGACAAAGCCAGATCATGCTTAACTTCGCTGAGCAGACGGGAAGCGGTGCTGTCATGATTGTATGGTCCTTCCTGGTAAGAAGCATGTAATTTTTCAATTTATATCTCTATATTATTTTTTCCAAAAGCTGAAAATCTGCCTCAACATCATACATACAATAGAAGGAACGAAGTGACAAATTTTCTTTGGGACAACTGCAAAATACATTGGATGGGCAAGTTTCCTCTCGCTCCTCGTCGATCACAAGCTAAATGAACGATACCGATAATGTCATTCCCTTATCAAGAAGGACATTTGCAATCTGTTGTTTTTAATGAATCTTGGTATCAGGTACAGTACTCTGTTTACTTCGACGAGTGTTGAAGGTTTAGTTTTTAGTTACGTACTTGGTTGTTTTAGATAGTAGATAGTAGTACGAAACATGGATGTGTCAATGTCTCACATCATTCAAATCTCTTCTTACGCAACAAAATCACACGACACACGACGCACGACAATGCATTGTTAGAAACCTTTAGTAATTGTGATATTGGGTGCCAGTGGAGATCTTGCCAGAAAGAAAACGTACCCGTCTCTGTTGGAACTATACCAGCATAATCTTCTTCCTCGTAAAACCGTGATTTGGGGCTTTGCTCGTACCGTCAAAACTCACGACGAATTGAGAGATCATTTACGTCCTCATTTGACAATAAATGATAATAATAATAATCATAATGATAATAATGATGATCAGCTTCCTCCCCTCGCAAACCCCGATAAGACAGTCGAACAATTTTTGAAAATGTGTTTTTATCACAGTGGATCGTCGTATGGTGATGGCAGTGCCTACGAACGCATGCTGGAAGGAATCAAATGTGCGGCAGCCTTTTCGATGACGGATGCCAATCTGTTGTACTATCTTGCCATTCCACCCAACGTCTTTCATCAAACCGTGAAAACCTTGGAACGTATTCCTGGTGCCGTAGTACAGTCGTCGTCGTCGGGAACGACAAAATTTGTTATCGAGAAACCATTTGGGCGAGACACGGCCTCCTGTCAAGAGCTATTGAACAGCTTCAAGGGTCTAGGCGAAGATATGCAGTATCGCTTAGACCATTATCTTGCGGTGAGTTTGTCGTCGTCGTCGTCGTCGTCGTCTCATTTGTTGATATCTTCTCGCTCTTTTATTTCTCTGGATCGTGTATCGTTGTAAAGAAATTCTAACGCTGCGAATCATACCAAATAATGGAAATTTAGAAACCCATGGTGGAGAATTTGGTGACTATGCGCACAGCGAATCCCTGGATGGAGCACATGTGGTCTCATCAATTTGTGGAGTCGGTACATATTCGATTCAAAGAGCCCTTCGGAACGCAAGGAAGGGGTGGATATTTTGATCAATTTAACATTATTCGAGATGTCTTGCAGAATCATATAATACAGTTGTTGCTTTTGGTAGCAATGGAACTTCCTCCTTCGTTTGAAAGTAACGGGCACAAAGACAGCAACGATGGTTTTCGTCAGGCTAAGATTGCAGTACTGGAACGAATGCCTCCCATTCTGCTGGAAGATGCTTTGCTCGGACAGTACGAGGGGTACAGTGATGATCCTACCATCAAGAACAAACATACAAACTGTCCAACCTATGCAGCGCTTCGCTGCTTTGTAAACAATCAAAGATGGAAGGGAGTGCCGTTTGTGCTGGAAGCGGGCAAGGCATTGGACGAGAAAATTGTGGACGTTCAAATAATATTTAAGAATCGCCATCCCTTTCCATCCAACAAACTATCCCTGGAGGTGCAACCAAAGCCCCGCATTGGCATGACGACCCATGTTAGGCCTCTCGATTCGATTGCATCACGACGCGGTAAGACAGTCCACACCTCGACGCTTACGGCGGACTACACCGCCGAGGAACACCACCATGACGATGTTTCGAATCTTCTTGAGAATGACTACTCAAGGCTCTTACTGGATGTCATGCGTGGAAACCAGAACAACTTTGTGCGGTCTGATGAATTGATTCGCAGCTGGGAAATCTTTACGCCGTTGTTGCATCGGATTGAAGGAGAAAATGTGCAACCCGAAAAGTATGTGTACGGGTCGGATGGGCCTCCCTCGAGACCATCATTCTTGGATGAGATGCTACACACTCAGGTGAAGGCTTCTCTTTAAATCCCCTCAGTTTCGTGAAGTTTTTTTGGGTACGAATCTTTGTCCTCGCCATTCAATGAACAATGCAGCGCCGAGCCGATCATCGTCTCTACTAGATGTCCAATATAAATTCGCGATTGAACACAATCATAGCTATCTAATCATACTACCGCAGTGTAACGCTTTCTGAGCTACACAGCAGTAATCTCGTTCTTATCTCATTTGAGGATTACTGTAGCTAGCTAGGCCGAGTATCGCTGTAAAAGAAAATGGAATCGTTTGAGGATGCATGAGAACGTTTATTATTATTGACTGTTATGTAGCAAACATGAGATGAGTGGGGGTGTTGAGACCTTTTCTGTTGCGCAACGCGCAAGGTCAGGAAATTAGAAGTGTGCTTGTGCATAAAGTGTGTGCGAAGAGGATATGTAAATGGATCATGTGGAGTAGATTGTTGGATCAAGTTGAGGTAGCAAAATCGACTGTTGGCTGCACCACACACATAACGTTGTGTTGCGTACTTTGCAAAAGACAGGCATTGTTGTCTCGTTTCCCCGTACCATTTGGTTGTTTTCAGAAGATGGAACTTTTCACGGGACCGAGTATGGTAGTTATGAGCGACTATGGGTGTAATACAGCAAAGAATCACTGTAGCCGGCCGTCCCGGGCCTCATTTATAACTTAGGATTCATTGATGAGTTGGTACGTTTGAAACTTCCACTTGACAGCGGTTCGCACATCTTCGACATCGTGAAGGGTGCGAAGAAACTTTTCCAATTTTAAGAGTTCGGTATCATTGGGATCGTCGAACCATGATTCAATAGGAATACCATTGTTGACCTGGTACCCGAAAGCGTGAGGGGAGTTGTCGACGAGAACAGTCTTGGACAAGTCGCGGCCCAAGGCGTTCAAGTCCTTCAAGTAGTTTCCTTCTACGGCCAAACACGATTCACGGTAGAGACGATGGTGAAAGTATTTGCCTTCTATGAATCGACAAACATAAATAGTAAAGCGACGGAGGTGCAACCGTTGTGTCGTGAGTGAGACAGAATTACATGGAGTACACATATACTCCTATTATAATAAAGACACAAGCCAGCCAATCACATCAACATGTTCTGTACGTACCTGGATCAATCAAATTGAGCAACTCATTGGCGTACACCTGCTGACTGGCCGTGAAAATAATGACCTCAAACTTGTCGTGGATCCTGTCCAAGAATTCAAACAAGTGTGGACGGAGACGAACGTTGACCTGGTACGTGACTCCATGAAAAACGACAGGGAATTGCAAGTCCGCATCATCTGTGGGTTCCACCGTACAATGAACCAATGTTTCGTCCAAGTCCAACACCAAGGAGATGGGCTTGGAATGACGTGACTTGGCGGGCAGGGTAATGGGAGGACGCAAGTTCTGGACCAGGTGGTACGGAGGCAAATGCTTGATGAAAAGATAAGGATTGAATTCCTCTTCTTCAAACGAGCTGGAAGGATCTTCGTCGATGCTCTGCATGTTGTCTGAATGCTCATGTTCATGTTCGTCATGCTCCTCCTCCGACAGGGACTCCTTGAGCGCCACAGTGGAATCTGTTCCGGCTGTGGGATGCGTGTCATGGGTCTGGTCGTCCCGCTCCGCCATTTCTGGGTGGTGCTGTTGGCCTTGCTTGGAAGGAGTCGAAGGACGCTGATCTTCCATGGTAGCATCTTCATCGGTAATGGCCGAGGCTTCTTCATCCTTGGCGGCCGACAAGAAGCTGAGAACGGGAGAGAACAAGGCATCGACCTTCCGTCCGACCCAGGAAGCCGAGTCATCGTTCTCCTCGTCACCTTCTACCACGATCCCTTCTTCTTCGTCGCGGTGGACAGGACGAGGTGGGTGCATGGGAGACATGGCCATATTGGCACCAGCCATGGCAGGGGTCAACGTGGTGGAAGAAATACTGCCACTAGTAGTTTTGGAAGGCGTGCTCATGACGGGAGTGGTTGCCATTGCTCCGTTGGGAGTAGCTGCCATCACTGGACGCTCGAGAGAAGACCTGGGTCGTTTGGCCGAGGCAATAGGAGAACATGGATTGGCATAGTTGCTTCGAGCCGGAGTGGAGGCGGCGGCTTTGGGAGACATGGTGTAGCACGTGTGAGCTGAATATTGTGTCGTTGAAGTCGGAGAATTAATTATATACTGTATGCAGGAAAGACGCTATCACTGTTGCTGGTAGAATCCGAGAATCAGAAGCTGATCCAAGAGTCCCCGGAGATACGAAAGAATGGGAGACAGCAAGGGGCTCAAGCTACAGATTGTGTTGCTTGTGAACTGTGAACTGTATTAATCGGCTTAACGGCGATCAAAGTGAAATTGGTGTTGTCTAGTCTACCAGGTAGCTAGCAGCTGAAGCTGTTGATTGTTTTTCTCTGTACGAGCAAGTGCCTTGGTGCCGGTCTAATTACCAGGTACTTAACTGATGAACTCAGCAGTTGATGTCGCGGTCGTTTGAATTGAGAATATTATGACGCAGGCACAGCCTTTCGAATCGACTCTGTAACGGCATTTTTGAGTCATTGGACAATGCGCGACTAAATCATGAGAGGAAAAATGAATGACTTCTAAAGTAGACCTTTTTAGTGGACCCCCTTCTGATTCAACCGAATCACGTCTGGCTCGCAAGAAAAAAAATGGTGTGCATCTTTTCCCGTTAAACGGTGATCTCCATCAAGCTATTATGCCCGTTAACTACTACTGAGTACCCCGAGTACTCGAGTACGTAATATCAAGCATCAAGAACAGCGCTTACAAGATGTCTACGCATACACTAAGTGCGTTGATGGGGACTACGCAAGTAAGCGTACAAAAGGCAGAATACGAAAGCCTAGCCTCTCATTACGACTAGAAGACTTCGACGTATCCGTACTCTGGATACGCTAACGGTGGGTATGTTCTTTTTTTGGATGCACTTCGATTTGAGAGCATCGGTTTTGCATCAGAGATTCTTGTTAGCAAATTCTGTTACTATGATCGCGTGCTTCAGCTATAGTGGCGTCGCCACACCTCCTATCTTGCACTGAAAGGACCCTCGAACGAAATCGTTGATGAAATAGGCACTGGCTACTATTGAAGAATGACCGAAAATGTCTGCAACACTCAAAGCACGCGGTTGCGATAAAGGTGAAGTACTTCGTGTACGTCCAGTATTCGGCAAGATAAACAAGGGATAAAGTTTGTGTAGGGACCAGACGTTCGCCGGACTCCTCCGTAGAGAGCCGCCTACTCATCTTCTAGTCAATATTCCACTACCCGAGTGTAAGTGAATTGTATATGCCATAACCTGTTTCCACAGCAATCCAAAATATTGTCTTTTCCAATACTGTGTGCTGTCATTGTAATCAACTCTGTCATCTATTCAGGAACTGTGCACGATGTGGTTCAAATAGCTCACCCTCCAGCCGCAGTAGCAGCATCACTACTACCAGCAATGTTATCAAAATATTCTGCTACCAAAGCAAGTGTCGGACCAGCCGGCGCCTCAAACTTGGTCACATTTAGCCCCTCAAGTTCGGCGCGGGTCTCTCCCACGTTTAATATAGCAATGGGCGTTCCCTTCTTATGGGCCGCTCTAACATGCCGAAAAGCTGAGAATACAGCCAAAGACGACCCAATCACGAGAAGGCCATCGGAAGCATCGACGGCAGCTGTACATCGATTGACGCGATAACGAGGGACAATATCACCAAAAAAGACAACGTGCGGCTTGAAAAATCCTTCGCCACAGCTCTGACACGCTGGTACCTGGATGGCATCGTAATTGTCCTTTTGAACAGCCGCATCTCCATCGGGTCGCTGTTGGTTGTCGTCAACGTTTCGCAAGGCATCCTGTAGCCAGTCATTGTTCAAAGTTTCCAATTCCGAATGAAAGTCGTTACGATCTCGTTTATTCCCACATGACATGCACGTTAAAACATCGGTTCGTCCGTGCAATTCCGTTACGTGAGTTGAACCTGCCCGCCGGTGGAGGCAATCCACGTTCTGCGTAATAATGTTTACTTGGCGCTGTCCAGAACTAAACAAAAAGTCAGAGGCATCCGTTTCCGGATAAAAGTCGGGGCTGTCTTCAAAGGTCACGCCAATGCGTTTGTTTCGTTCCAGAGAGGCCAAAGCGTAGTGACCACTGTTTGGGTGAGCTTTATCAAAATGCCTCCATCCAACCATACCTCGTCCCCAGTACCTTTGTCGTTGATATTCTGAACTCATAAACTGGTCGTGTATCATGGGTTTGTGTCTAGAAGAAAATGGAGAAAAAAATGGAATTGTTTAGTCAGGCTATCTGTTGGTGGCAACTTCATTATTTACTCATCCTAGAGAGTGTGTGCGTGTGTGTGTGTTATGTGTATTTGTATTCTGTCAGCGCTCCTTACCCTCGATGATACGATCCATTGTTGCCACGGTAATCTGCCAATCCTGACTCGGTACTCAGACCAGCTCCCGTTAGACATAATACCTTGTGCTTGCCTTCCAACCAGTCCACGAGCTTAAGGGGAAAACAAAAAAAGACAGACGTGCACAAACAGTCAATTTCGAAAACACGTCTATTCACGACATACAGTGTACAACGTTCCAAAATGGTAGGACAAAACCAAACCAGCAACACATTTATATAAATATTTTCTCTCACGCACCATATTGGCTTGTTCTTGAAGCTCGGTTTCGGATAAAAGGGTACTTGGATCTGGTGGAGGAGTTTGGACGGTTTCTTCTATTCGTAAACTGCTGGAATTCATCATTACCACTTGCTGGGATCGAGCCGTTTTTCGTCGTGATGGTGGGGTTGTAAGGAAAGCAGGACCGTAAAGATTCACCATGGTCCGCTGTTGTATATTATTCACCAGCATGGCTGCTGGTACCGTCCGTGATAATACCCTCATAATTGTTTGATGGAAGCTTTTCAGTGTCAACAAAGAAGTTGTAGTTGTGCTGTTGCGTTGAGGGCGAATGCTTTAATAATCCGATAAAGAACTGAAGCAGTAGACGCTAGTAGTAGTCTTGTTCTAATACGGTACTACGAGCTAGCTAGTAGTAGTAGTAGTTTCGTCGGCAGCATGGAAGAAAACATGAAGCGTGACTAACACCCGGGACTAAAAACTATTCTGCCGCTGCAGAAAACACAAAACCTTTTTTTTTATCCATCGCTCGTCCTCCTTTCATCAGCCATCTGTACTACGAGTATTCACTTCCATCTTTTCTTCAAACTCGACAGAAAAATTCCTTGTTCGCATAACTCCGTAATGGGCAAATCAATCTTTGTGACGGTCGGTACGACGCTCTTTGAAAAACTAATTGCAGCCACAACAACCCGTGAAGCACTACAGTGGATGCAGTCCAACGCGTACAGTCGCTTGGTGATTCAGTACGGGAAAGGAACTTTTCCGAGTCTACCAAAGGATGCCGCAAATTTTGTTTCCGATATCGAAATGTACACCTTCAAACCGACGTTGCACCAGGACATGGTCGATGCCGATCTTATCATCAGCCACGCCGGTGCTGGTACGGTCCACGAAGCCGCCAAGTTACGAAAGCAGTTGGTCGTAGTCATCAATACAGAATTGATGGACAATCACCAGACGGAATTGGCACACGCCATGGGAGAACGTCGACATTTGTTTGTGGTAGAATCACCGAAAGAAATGGCAAAGATGGAAATGTGGGATCGATTTCAGAACTTTGCTCCAGAGCCGTATTCAGGTGGGGACGACCAAGATTTTCCTCGAATAATCGATACTCTCGTGGGATTTTCCCGATAAAGATGACACACATCTACAAAACACACCCACACCCCCCCAATAGACAGTCTAAACATTGTTACGAAGAGGCATTTTGAGTAAGCTGATGGGTTGCTTTTTCCCTACTGTCCTTTTCGAAAGCCCAACGTGCCGACCCCAAAAATGAAACGATATGTTTTTGCACCGTTGACATACTTTGGAAGGTGAATGCGAATGCGATACCTTTCTCATCAATAATCATTGAATAAGATTTATAGATCTATTTTGGAATAAAAGAAAAAGTTGACTTTACTTAAAATACGAAGCTTGTGGAACCCCGAAAAATTTTGTCAGGCGTAGTGTAATTTAGGCCGTTGCAGGAGTTGGAGCCAGAGCCTTTGTCAAACGCTCGCAGGCTTCAACGACAGACTCTCGTGGAGCAAAGGCGCTCAAACGCAAGAAACCCTCGCCACCTGGTCCAAATCCAGCCCCGGGGATAGTGACAACTTGGGCCTTTTCCAAAATCATACTAAAGGCATCCCATGATCCTCCCATTGACTCTGGAAGTTCTACAAAGATATAAGGCGCATCAATTCCTCCATGAACAGTGAATCCAATGCTCTCCATGCTTTCCCGAAGGATTTTGGCGTTTTCAAGGTAGTAATCAATCAATGTGTCAATCTCTTTCATACCCTCGGGATCAAGGCAGGCCAAACCTCCATTCTGTACAATATTGGAAGCTCCGTTAAAGGCGGTTGACATGACACGGTTGAAGTCCTGTCTGACAGGAGTTCCGTCAGCAAATTTCAAATCATTGGGAACCACGGTCCACCCCAAGCGGACTCCTGTAAATCCAGCGTATTTGGAGAAACTGTTCACTTCAATGGCAACCTCTTTGGCACCTTCAATTTCGAAAATACTCTTTGGGACATCCTCGGAGCGGATGAAGGGAGCATAGGCAGCATCAAAGACCAAGATGGATCCACGTTCCTTACACAATTTAACCATTTCTTCCAATTGACTTTTGGTGGCGGCAGCACCAGTGGGATTGCTGTTTATTATTTATAAAAAAATGAAAAAAAGATAAGGTGAAGAATACTTAATTGTTAAAAATTGCAGATGCAGCGACAATAACTTACTTGGGACTGCACAGGTAGACAATATCAGCACGAGGAGAAGCCGCGTAATCGGGAAAGAAACCATTTTCGGGTGTACATGGCATGTAAACAATTTTTTCGTATTGCATAGTCTTGGGATCTTGGGCTCCAGTCTGTCCCATCATGACAGATGTATCTGCGAAAGAAAAAAAATGGATGCGAGTGTGAGTTTCTATGTTACACGCACTTTCAGCGTTTCCGTTAGGATAATCAATTATGATTCAAAATACTGCACTGACTCACCAACGTAAACAGGGTACGAAGGATCTTGGACGGCACTGATGACCTTTTGTCCAAACATTTGTTGAAGACGCATGATGTCGCACTTGGCACCGTCGCTGACAAAAACCTCATCGGGGGAAATCAAATCATTGTACAAGTTTTTGGCAATCTTTTCTCGCAGAGGGGCCATGCCATTCTCGGCTCCGTATCCAGTGTAACCCTCCTTGCTTCCAAGCTTGGAAGCACCATTAACAAGGCCAGAAAGAATGTGTTCAGGAATAGGCTGGGTGGTATCCCCAATTCCAAGGGAAATGACTTTGCTGGCCATTTCGGGATTCTCTTCAAGGTATTTGTTACGACGGCGGCCGATTTCAGGGAACAAGTAACCTCCTTCCAACTTGGCAAAATTGGGGTTTCTCTCCACACCAGCATAGAGTTGACTCTGGGAAGTCTGAGTAGTGGCCCTAAGAGGTCCGATGGTAGAAAATCCCATGGCCAAGGGGGCGGCCAAAAGTGCAGCAGTAAAAGAGAGCTTCATAGTGTTATAAATATGCTATTGAATATTGATTTCAATATGAAAAAAATTGTGGTCGGAATAATCTGACGAGAATTTTTATTAGGTGTGTTGCAGTTTCAGAGTTAATGATGCATGAATGATGATGATGCGTATGATACTACTACTACTAGTAGCTAGTAGGTCTAGAGTACCTGGTAGTAGTAGTCTACCAAACCAAGTAGCGATTGTGCGGTCCTCGGAAGATCTTTCAGTCACGAACGACGCACGAAGATGAAGTCCCGTGCAAAAATGCACTTGTTTTGCGAGCTACCCGAGTACTAGCTAGCAAATCTACCACTCCGAGTGTTCTAGTCTACTAGTAGTCTAGTAGTCTACTAGTAGAGACTACTCTGAGTAGTAGATTACTACTTGAGCAGACTAGTACTCGTAGCTAGCACAGCAATACTCGAGTACTACACACCCCAAGTGCCGAGAGATGGGTAGGTACAGTAGGCTGGTAGCCATGAGTAGCGGCAACAGGTATAGGGATGCCTATTTATTGTTTTTTTTTCTGCTGTAGCTTGTACAACGACAATGCTTAGCAGTCATCCCATTGGTCAAAAAAGTTGTCAATGGATTCACCGGAGATACCCTGAGAAAAGTCATGAATGCACACATACTGCTTCATCCCGTTTGTTATTAGCATGTCATCTTCCGTATCGCTACATCCCTGTAAACATAGACTTGACAAGTCTTCTGTAAAACCATCCATTCTATATTCCTCTTTGCCTTTCGCCACATCCCAAGTTCGAATAGTTCCATCCTTGGAGGCCGTTAAGAATTGTGGTCGTTTGCCTCCCAGAGATTGAATTGCTGTGATTGGACCATAATGCCCCTCGAACAGGTGAGCCTTCTTTGGAAGTCGTTGACTTGGAATTTTAGGCCAGTTTTCTAGTTTTTGCAATGACGGATTTGATAGCATTTCCCTGCGGTAATTGGATTAGTGTGTGACTTTGGTTAGAGCATCATTCGCCTCAGCAACGCTATAAAACTACAGTGCGCATTTTCTCTCTGCGACACTTACCATTGTTTGACGACACCGTTTTGTCCTCCCGTGAACAAGACGGAGCTTTTTGTTCCTCCTCCACTTCCTCCTCCACCACCCGCTCGGCCCAGACTACCTGGCCCGCCACAGGCAATGGCTGTAACTCCACCTTCGTGCGCCATGAATTTGCCTCGAGGCAACGGACAGTTTTCTCCGTAAGTTCTCGATTCTACCAGATCCTTTACATCATATGCCAAGACTAGCCCAGTGGTTGTACCTAGATAAATATGAGAATCGTTGACATCGGCACAATGCACGAATGGCGTGGAGGTGCTCGGAGTAGCAACTGGTACTACGTTCACCACCATTTCGGTAATTTCTTCGAGGCACAGTTGGCAGTGGTACACCAGATCCGCCTTTTGCATATCCCACAGTGCAATGGATCCATCGGCGCCTACTGAAAGTAAAAGGGGTGCCTCTCGATAGTGTGCTAATTTTAAAGCAACAATGGGACTGTTATGAATTTCTTCCGACAGGGGCACTGGAGTTGTTTGCAGTGCCGATGTACGTTTTATAATGTCATCATCATGGATGTGCCATTGCTGAATTTGATTACTCCCTTCACAAGTCGTAAAAATACAGTCTTCATCAGGAACGGACAAAATGTGAGACACGGCACCTCCGGCATCGTTGGAAGGAGAATATTGTGCCAGAATTGAAAAGGGATCTTGCGCAGGAACATAGCCCTTCTCGTTTGGAATCAAAGGATTGCTTTCTTCTCGAATCAATTCACTTCCAACTGGAACAGATGTGGACGACGATGCATCCTGATCTGTATTGCCATTGTTGCTGTCATTACCATTATTTTGTGATAATTGATCACCAATTTTGGAACGAAAATGCGTCGTGTACTCGGTTCCCAACTGGACCCAAACCAAACTACCATTGCTCCGTCCGACCCATACTCTTTTACCATTGCTGTTGGTATCTGGTACAACTTTGGATACATAGATAGAACCCGCAGCTGCTGCTGGATTAGACTCTAAATTAATATTGATGCCTCCATTGCTGTTTTTCATATTGTCATTTTGCTTGTTGTTGTTGGCGAAAAAATCGTCCATGGCGTCATTCGAGTCCAAACTAAAGCCACGAACGGACCAATCTCCATGCTTCCAGTTTTGCAGTAATCTTGTATCTCTATACATTTCTTGTTGTTGCGTTTCTTGAATGCGATCGTTCAAAATTCCTTGCGATGAGAATTGTGCTGCTGCTGCTCCTGCTGCTTCCGGTGCGGAAACATCTCCGATGATAAAATCAAAATCATTGAAACATATTTCGGGATCCTCCTCCTCCTCGTCATCATCATTGTTATTATTATTATTGTTTTGGCTCGAATAATCAGCTTGTAACACGATGTGTTTTGGAGCAGCTTTAGTTCGGTACAAGTAGGGCTGCACTCTTCGATCGACGAACGAAGGATAACACGGAGGCGACACAAAAGCTGCAGCTGGAAGGATCAGACTCCAACTCCAACATTGGATTCGAAACATTATACTACTGTACCCGAATAGTCTGTAATGCTTTCCCTGTTCTATATTTACCTGCAGTTATGTTCATTTATGCTTGCATGATGGTGTCTTGGTTGATAGAGTAATATGATTATAGAATAGAGGTCACTAACAGCATGTCAAGAGAAATCTTGATTTCCGGCACATAACTGTTGTGATGATAGATGTGTTCGGTCTTCTGAGTTCTGAAGATCGAAGAGTGAAGTTCTAAAGATAGTTTCTTAAAATTGAGGTCATGATTACGTAGTACTGCGACATCCATGCTATGCTACGAGTAGACTACCTACTAGCTAGCTAGTAGTAGCTACTTCTAGCTAGCTACTCTAGAGTAGTAGCTACTCCGGCACAAAGCTTCCTCCACTCTCTAGTGCTACAGTAAGTCTTTCAAGCACAAAGTAGGCTGTTCGATAGCTACTCCAAACAAAAGCTTATGACAATATGTACGAGTAACTGGCTGAAGTGAATCCTGTCACTGCATTCGAGGTTGGAAAGGAGGATTGTTGTAGGCAGCGTTGGACAAGGGCACTAAAGTTACGCACACTGTCAGTCTATCTTCTTGCGTCGCTGGTATAAACGAAATTTTCGCAAGATCTTGAATTTGGTTCTTTATATCGAAGTATGCACATGGATCAACTAGACTAGCTTGAGCTGCTTGGAAAACGAGTACCAATAAAATAATAAGATCGAATGGGCTGGTAGCAGCAAGAAAGTTCAAGGTGCAACTATTACTACTTACTACTACTACTACTACTACTAGGTACTAATAGCTATGTTCGCTCTAAGTTTGAATGCCCCACTCGGCAGGGCGCTTTACTGTGAGAGAAGGCTCTGCCCACGTGCCATGAACTCCGCGTACTGTTGCATAACTGGTGCTAGTAGCGTGATCGATGCCGGAAGCCCTTTAAAAAATAGCAACAGCACCCTGCTGTAGAGAGCAGTGGTATCCAAAATGGATGAATCTTGCGAAATTATAGTCGTGCAGAAAGGCTCATCTTTTACTGTTGACTGCCCGAACCAAAAGTTTATTATAGAAATTGCAGTACTTGGCTGCTCGGATTTTCTCAATTGACAAGATCAGCAGTTGCCTTTGACAAGGTTGCTTCTACCAGGTACCTGGTAGTAGTACGGTATAGTTTTGGACGACCGTACCACTATTTTGTTTTATCTACAACCACTACCACTCACCAGGTACCACTACTACCCCGCGTAGACTACCAGGTACTGTCATCTATTACGTAAAACGATGTTGAATCCAATTGAAAACCTATCACGCCTGCCTGTATTAGTAGTCGCGAGATGTCCAATTTCTAATTCCAATTAGGAATAATTTCGTAATTTTTACAGCGCAAACCTGGAAAACCCTTTGGTTCGTTTCGTCTACCAGGTAGGTTACCAGGTACTAGTAAAAGAGATGGCGATGGTCGTGTCAAGCAATCGTCTTTCATGAAGATGTTCAAGCCATTAAATGGGGTAACGGTAATTTTATTTAACATCGGCTGTAGTAGTACCGTACCGTAGCGTGTTGGTACTCCATAAGATGGCGGGGGGACCCAGAATCCGGGGTACCAGGTACTACCGTGTTATAGGTACGACTTGACAGTAGCTTCCTGTTAACATCTCGGTCTCATTTTTTTGGGAAAATCTGACATCTGACTTTCTTGCCACAGATCCTTCTCACCACAACTATCCACTACTACTAGCAGAGGCTATCCAAAGTATTGCATACTGCTATTTTTCAAAGCCACCATGATGCAGAAAAGCCTTGACAACTCAACGACCATAAAGACAACGAAGAAAAGACCAAAAACGTCCTCAAATGGTGCCATGCCGTCGACAGATCTAGGACAAGAAGTTGTAAAGGTTCCATTAAAGTCGGATATGTAAGTTCTCACTGGTTTATGCATGCCATCGAAGCGGATAATGAGTCAGCTCACATTCTATTTCTCGTCATTATTCCTGTCCCATCCAACCGCCCAATCATTACAGACTATGTGGCAAGGACAAACGGGCTGTTTGTCACGAAGGTAGTGTGCGATTCCGAGAAATCATTGACAAGTACAGAGAACGTTACTGCAGCGACTCTTGCAGCAAACAGGAAAAAATGAGGATTACAAAAGAAATTGTCGCCAGAGTTTGTCAATCGCAACGTTTTCTGAAATATGATAGCAAGCGAAAAGTATGGCACAGGATTTCAGCATTGGCAGCTAGGGATAAAATATCTCACGCATTGCGGTTTGCTCACTTTAAAGAGAACCACAAGACAGGGAAAGCGAAGGATTGCAAACGCCGATCTTCAAGTTCCGATTCGTCAACGGCCGAGTCACAAACCCCGGAAGACAACAAACTCTGGCAGGAGCTGATTTTGCGACAAGCAAAATTGCTGGACTCCATAAAGAAGGGGAAAGGGGTGGATGGCACAGTTCCAAGCATATTCGTATCATCAACGCCTACCAAACCTAATAAGCCTTCTGCAGTGAATACGGAAGCACCCGAAAAGGAAGATTTAGTCCCTTTATGTATCCATGACAATAGCTTCGAAGAAAATCCGTTATTCCGTGACTATTGCTTCCGGCTACACAGTTCTGGCTCTTCGTTTGACGAGGAAGATAACGCTTCACATCCATTTCGATTAGAAACTCTAGGTCAGACGAAGGTCAACTTTGTCTTTGAGGAAGAGATTAGGCGGACCGACCACACTTGCCAGATCCAAGAGTCGAGCGATTCTGATGGCTCTGAATCGGATACGAATGGAAGCTGTTTCTATGATGACAACAGCAGCAAATTTTGCGATGAATCGTCACAGCCTTGTGGATTTGATGACGACATTGCTTCCATGATTGCAGAGCCTCTTATAGCTTGGGACATTGATCATGATGGTATTTTCGAGGTTTGATGCATCATCAGCCATGTGAAGCCTATGCGAGTATCAACTTTTGATTATTAATTTAGGAAATTGTAAACCTTATAGTCGTACTTGCTGATTGATTTTAACAGCAAGATCCTTTGGTAGATTCACCCTTGCTTCCTGTCGAAGAACCCGTAGTCTGTGCTTCGTATGGCAGCGAGCTTCCGCAACCCTCAAAGATGCCAAAATGTTTATCCTTGCTTCCAATGAATTCAAAATGCTCTTTCAAAATAGTGTCGTGGAGCATATCGTACGTGTTTCCACAGACAGTCTTAAGTCTTCCAGCTTCAAAGTAGTGGCCTTTGTCTAACAACCAACCAGATTGGTATCTTGGAATGGTGCCTTTGTAAATCACGGCCTGCCCGTAGTCCTCACAAGCTGGTTCCAATTTTGGCAATTTCCAGAGACGATAAGTGGCGGAGTAAAATTCTATTCCATCGTGTCCCTGCTCAGCAATGGTTCTCTGCACATCGGCATTGGAAATTGTTATAGGGGCATCCTCGACTAGGCGGGGATCAAAGCCAACGCTGCGTGCCAAGTTCTCAAAGTCGTTCCAGTATAGAGCTCCACTCAAACACTCTCCCCACAAGACCTCATCATCTCGCAAGGATTTGGGAACTCGGCGATTGGCGTAGACGTCCGAGAAATAGAATTCGCCTCCTTCTTCGAGAAAATCGTAGCAGTGCTGCAAGACACCCTTTTTGTCCGAACACAGATTAATGACACAATTACTGATGATGACGTCAAACTTTTGATCCTGCATCTCGGGAATTTTATCCAAATTTTCCAAGTATCCTTTGGCAAATTGAACATTATCGAAACCAAACTTTTCCTTGTGGTAGGGTTGTGTCTCGCGTGCTGTATCCAACTGTTCCTCGGTCATATCAACACCGACCACTTTCCCAGTTTCCCCAACCAATTGACTGGCAATGTAGACATCTCGACCAGAGCCGCTATAGCATTTGATCCAATGCAAGCAACAGACAAATATCGTGAGCTGCGACAAGGACAACAATTCAAACGAAAGTACACTAACAAACCTGAACGTACCATCCAAGATCCAACACTCTCAATCCTGTCATATCGTATTGTGGTAGACACAAGCCACATCCGTAATACTTTTTCTTGACATCGGGGTGGATGTTGTCAATGGCCTCCTTAATGTAGTCAGGTGGAGCAACAGCGGCACAGCAAGCGTTGGTCTTCAAATCATCCGAATTTTGTAGTTCCTTTCCGTAGTAGTCTTGGACGCTAGATTGGGTGGCTGTGGCATCCACAAACAGGTCCTTCTTTGGTTCAGTTGCTACATGCAAGGAACTACTACTACTACTGCCACTAATCAATCGGACGCCACGGGATGCGGGCACAGCCGTAAAACAATTGGCCACCGAAACGGAAGCCAAAGCGGCAACAACGCAGGAATTTCTCAACAACATGGTGGATGGACAAAAATTATTTACTACTGTATCTAATAATTCTCTGGAAAAATAAATTATGATGACATGTGAAATGCGAAGAATCCATTGGATTTGGAATCTTTCCCAAGAAGGTTTGATTTGGTGGATGCGAATTGCTAAAACGCAGAGAAGCAAGTGAGCGTGCGTACACATCATCGGGTCCCTTTCTACTACAGTACTAGCGTAAGAAAGGTGAATGAAATTGGATTTGTTACCAGGTACAATTAAAACGCGCGCACTTTAGCCAATAGGCTTTACATTCCTGGATACCTACTAGGCGGATGCTAAGTAACTACAGTAGCTATTGGAAAAGCTTTGGTGTGCTTATGGCCCTACTCTACTCTAGGGTGACATAGAAGTAAGTTTGGGTATTATTACCATACTTTAGAGCAGCTAATTAGGGGTTCATCTTGGATCACGAAGGCCAACACAAGCTATAGCAACAAATAAATTGATCCCATTTTTTCCTCTATGCCGCTGTTCGTACGGATTGAATGGAAGCTACTTGACCTTCCTTTCCCTGTGTGGAAATGGATCCTGGTACAGCGTCGGCTTCTGCTACTTTCTTGTATAGTTGCCAATTCATTTTCAAAATTTCGAATTCTCCCGTTTCACGGTATCCACCTGGTACGTTGTTGTCTTTGGCAAATTTCATGATTCGCTCTCTCAGGGCGGGGTATTTGCTACGTGGCATGCTAGGAAATAAATGATGTTCCAATTGGTACTGCATGCCTCCCCAGAGCCATTCCGAAAAGGGGTTGGTAGTAACGGCATCACGGGTCGATTGGAATTGGGCCCGGACCCAATCGGGTTGGAATTCGTCAAACAATTCTTCCGACTGATGTGTGGGTGTCACGATCAAAGCAGACATGAGACCACTGATAAAGATGGATGGTAACCAAACACCGATAGGAAAGACCGTCAAAAGGATAAAGTAGTGAATCAAAATACCCTTCAGCTCATCTTCCGCATGAGTTCGATTCTTTTTGACGTTGATAATGGCAGACTTGATGGAATCGTATCGCCAGAGCGCAAAAAGGGCCGAAAAGGGAATGAAAAAGATCAAGTGTTGGATTTTGCGAATGGGTGAATCGTTCTCTGGACTGGGCGCCCACTGGTAGATGAAGGGATCGGTGGCAATATCTTCGTCCACTCCCTTTTCGTTGGCTGTGATCATACAAACAACAAGGAAGGGTATGATGAAAGACGTTAGTTAAGCTTGGAAAATGTTGACAAAAGGGAAAGTACTTACTGAGTGCATGATGCTTGTTGTGTTTATCAACCCACCAGGTAGGCAAAAGCCCCGCACAGAAAGCGGCAAAATTGCGCAATCGCATGCTAAAGGGATCGACACCGTGACAATAATCATGTCCCAACCATCCGGCTGCTGTAAAGGACAGACTGAGTGCCACGATACTAATGGCAGGGATCGAATGAGCCGTCGCTGCCGCACCCAGCACCAGAGAGGCCCACAGACCAATCAATTTGATTTCGTGGGTAATGTCCCGCTTCCACCATCCCTCTTGTTCCAATTCCGCTCGAAACTTTCGAAAGGCAAGTTGAAGTTCTGTATCGGGAGGTGCGACAGCATCCAGCATGGTGGCCGTTTCTTCCTTGCTCTTGGGCAACCGTTTGTACATTCCCTGCGCCTTCTCGCTGTGAAAGGCATCCATAACCTCGGTAGCATCGCGACCATCGTACCAATCAATCCAGTGAGCTCCCGATGGATGTGCCTTTCTCCATCCTGCCAAATCGTACCACTGTCCGTGGATTCGTACATCAAGACTGGTACGACATTCCTGTTCGTCGCAGGCTGCCACTTCAACACAGCTAGCATCATCGTCACATTCCCAGGAGGTAGGGAGTTCATCACTTTTGTTAAGGTTGCTAATGCCGTTGCTGTTTTTATTGGTGATAATTCCATCCCTAGTAGACGTTGTCGTTGGCGGTGGATCCATTTGCGAAACTCTCACTTCTCTGCCTCGAGTAAAAGTCCCGATTGTTGACAGTGTCATAGAACCAGGTTGCATAAAGGCGGCTGCCGAAGATGCCAATGCGGGAAGCAACAAAACAGATTTTGAATGGACTCTCATATTTGTAATTTGTATATTCAGAGCAGACGAACAACTGCGTGCGTGTATCCGCTGTTATTATTTATTTTTCCTTCTTCCTTGACAATGAAAGTAAATGTTGTAATAATAATAAGGAAGACCACCAAATTTCAATGTTCTTTGGATTTTGCTTTCTGAGTGATGATTAAGGAGTGGTAGTAATGCTGGTACTATCATGCTGTAGACTTAGCTACAGTAGTAGTGATGCCCTTTTGTTGAAAGGCCAGCATCATCGGTTGGAAGGTGGTGGTTGATTTCTTTTTCCTCGAATCAACGGAGTGCGTACAGTACCACTGTACCGATCTTTTATTGGCTTATCTAATGCAAGCACAAGATGGATTGATTTCTGAGCTGGCGATAAGTGAGCGACCAAAGAATATAAGTGTATCCTTTACACTAAATTTGTAAACGGGTGGAGGAAGAACCATGAAGGATATTCAACAACACAATCAACAAGAAGTAATTACTCTAGTAGACTACTGGAGTAGATACAGTAGTAAGCAATGAACCAATTCCTTCCTTTCAAACTCATCTTTGCAGTTGCGAAATCTACTTGAGCTACTGTCGCTGAAATTGTATTGAGCAATGAATCGATCGACTACAAATAACATTTTGGACCGGCCTCTGGGTGGACGTGCAGCTAGGTATGTAGACCTCGTTTCAGTCAGAGTTTCAAATTATTACTCGTAATACGTCAAGTGCCAGGCATCTCAGGTCAAATGAGCCCAGAGCACTGCGCAGCAGCTGATGCATCCCTTTCATTGTGTATCGAACAGAAGCACTAAATTTTTCAACTTCTTTGCTCTATTGTGCACACACGTATTCCCATTCACGCATTATTATTTTACCACACACACACCACACAATAAAAAGATCTTCAACGGAGGTTTCAGCTTCGGCATTTGCCTACGTCTATTCGGAGTTGGTACAGTACCATCAAAACCGAGTCGACAGCATTTCGGAACTCGAGCGACGACTCGAATCATCGGGATATGGTGTTGGTTTAAAAGTACTGGAATTGTTGGCCTACCGAACACGTGAGGTACGCTATTTCAAACATTATTATTTGTTTTTGATTCTTTTGTCTATTGTAGGATATGCGCATCTTTTTTTCAAAGTTTGCTTTTCTCAGAATGTTGTTCCTTGTTTCGAAAATCATCTCCAAACAACCACGCACAAAAAAAATATTTCCGCATCTCTCTAGTTCAAACGAGAGACTCGACTCATGAATGTCTTGCAATTTGTATCCTCCAATTGCTGGAAGGCTCTCTTTCACAAACCGGCCGATTCGCTGGAGCGCAGTATCGATCACGCAGATGAATATATGATTGTTGATTATACACCAATTACATCAACCTACATTCGTGTTGGATCGGATATGGGCAGTTTGAGTGTGGATGCGTACATATCTGGAATCATTGCGGGTATCTTGGCAGGGGCTGGATTTCCGGCTCGTGTGACGGCACACTCAGTGGCATTGGAAGAAGTAGAAAAGGAAGGACAAACGCAGCGCGAACAGCAAGCATTCTTTAGCAGCAACAAGAGCTCTAATCTGCGAGATAGTAGCAGCAGTGTACGAGGAGCAGTAACCGATGCTGTTGGTAGTGCTGTGATGGGTATCAACAGCGAACGAGGTGGCCAAGCAGGAAGTTCGATGTCGGTTGCTGCACTGGCAGCGTCAGTTCCTCTTCCACCAATCCCTGCCCGTATGGAAAAGGCAGTGTTTTTAGTCAAGTTTAGCCCGGAAGTCTTGACGCGGGATGCTGCCATGGATCGTTAAATGACGAGCCCTTCAGCGGATCTGAGTGACGTTACTGTTCATTGCGTATCACAGGCTAGTACAGCTTTGTTTGGTATAACGTATGACTTTCTAGAAACATTTTTTTGATCGGCAATGTGAGAACAAGAAATAATGAATTATTATATAATCGCATACTATGAAGGAGAGAGCAGCCTTTCCAAAATGTGCACAGCGCTCGAATCGATCCATCGCAAACGTTGTGAGCGTGTGTAAAAGCACAGAATAGGTGGATAATTACAATGATAGGTCCACCGTGCCCAACGATGACAATTGAAATCCAAAAGGGAACAATCTAAGACTCGTCATCATCATGAGTCCTCCTGAATTTTAGCGTGTAGGCATCATGTCATTGAAGGTATCGGAGAAACAGGACATCCACCATTCTGTGTAGCAGACATCGTGATCAACTTTCGTGCGATTTCTTCGAGGAGCCCTTGGAGGAGGACTGCTTGTGTTGGCAGCGCTGTTTTCGAGTGCAGCTGCGTCAGCGTCATTCTTGTGACGAATCGTACGATTCGTACCCGTACTTTGTTTTGACGTATTAGCGGTCGACATGGAATGCGATTGTTGATATTGATGGCGATTACTACCACCAATATTGGCAGGGGACCTTGATTGGAGAGCAGCGGCAGCTTTTTGCTTCTTCTTTTCGTTCTTGCGCTTTTTCAGACTGTCCGTGTGCTCTGCAGGGGCAAACATACCGGCGAAAGGATCTGGTTCCGTATTGTATTGCCCTCCGTCGTGCGCCTGACTATCACTTGGTTGACTGTTCAGAAATTACATGGATTTTTCGAATGAGCGCAAGGTAAATGTACAGGGTAAAGTGGCAAAGAAAAGCCTTCGTTCATCATTTTTGCAATTTAAAACTAAAATACTGCACATGCACTTACCCTGATCTGGCAGAAACGAGATCCATTCCAGCCAAAAAATTGGACTCACCATCCGTGCTATAATTGAGGGATGATGTGACAGATACAGTGGATCGAGGCTTGAAAAAGGATGGGTTCTGGGCTTTGACAGCCTGATATTCGGCAGGTGTCATGCCTCGCTCTTGTATTGGCAAGGATGACAGTTCGGACGGATCTTGCATTTCTAGTACCTTCATAATATCCGCGAAACTACTATCGGTCGACTCGCCCGTACTGTTGATCGACGATGTTGTCGAATACGTCAAGGACCCTGCGTCTGTCGGGTCGACATCTGCGCTGCTGGTACGCTGATGCTGCCGGTTGCGGTGCTTCCGGGTGTTAGCATTGGCAGCAACGGTGGCCGCCTTCATGCCATATTCAGCAGGCTGATCAAACGTGTACTTGGGTTTTTGGTGCAGCTGGCGGTGTTGGTGCATAGCAAACATTCGTTTAGATGTTGTGTATGGGTTGGTGAGTAGGAGGATAGAGGACAAATGCCTTGAGTGATATTAGACGAAAGAAAATAGTAGTGTATTGTGTATTGTCCCTTCTCTGCGGAAATTTTGCCTCAGTGGATGAAACCGTTCCTACTCGTAGCTGCCAAGTATATCAATGATTGTTAGGGTATTTTCTTTCAATGACGATAACGCTGTGTAGCACGAATAGAGTTGGATATCGGATATGATTGCTTCTCTTAGTCTTACTGGAACAGCAACAACTCAAAGCAAACAATAATTGAGTGCGGAAGCAGAAACAGGGCAGTGTCTTGTGTAGAGGCAGGCCAAAAATTGTGGGGGTGAAAATTTGCTGTTACTCCGGACACATTCAAACATCACCAAAAGATTGTTCGTATCAACAGATCAAGGCTACTACCATTCACCAAAATCGGGGGAAGTCGCCGTCATTTCCGCTCTGTCCCCTTTTTGAATGCCAACCAACGGACCGGACTGGCTCCGATACTCATCTCCTCACATTTTTGTCCTTTCATTTCTTTCTACTAGAAGACAGACTTCCCTGAAAAGTCTATCGTGTGAAATTGGAATAATAGATAAAGAGGTAGAGTAGACCTAGCTAGTAAGTAGAGCTCTACTAGCTAGCTAGTGGTATTAGTCTAGTAGGATAGAATACTAGTAGCTCATGCTGTCTGCAAAGATACGTCGGGTGAGAGTATTGATGACATTTACATGATGCACGCAGGCTCGCGTAATTTAGACCTTATCTACCACTCTGTTTTATACTATCCTACCATCATGCAAACTACTTCCTTCACCGGTCTTAAATAAGTACAGTAGTCAATTAATGTACTTGTTCTGGGTATGTTAGCTAGCTCAGATGCTTTGAAGATCATAAGGCGCGGAGTGATTGTCCCCTTCGTCACGCGAGGAAGGGAGCTTTGGGTCACTACCTAGTTTGTTTTGCGTGTGCAGCGGATCAACAACCGAAGTTTAACAATAAAGAAAGCAGAATGCTCTACTAGAGCTCTCTACTCGTAGGTCCCACCACCGCCTGGCTCCTCATCGCAACAAGGTCTAGAAACTGTGCATGCCAATTCTTTGCGAGCAGAAGGAATGTTCATTGCTCGACCAAAGAAAGAAGAAGTCTACATCTGCAGAGAGAGAGAGAGCAACTCTTTCCAACGTTTGGTGTGTATCTAAAAGGATGGCATGTTCTCTATCCTGCCATCGTAGAACCAGAGGGATCGCCCCTGTTAATCCTAAAGATAGTGTAGAGAATATGCAGCTATCCTCCCACCTGGGCACAATTTAACTTGGCCAGCCGAGTTGAAACTCATCGGAACACAAAGGTGCTCGCTCCAACGGGCCAGATCTGCGGTTGGATAAATTTGGATATGAGAATTTGGAAAATCACAAACCACGCCAAGATTGCATAAGTGAGCGTATGTTTATGAATTTTCCATAAACTTCTATAAATCGCTTAATTTTTTTGAAATAAACGATGAAAGTCCAAGGTCTGATTTCCTTGTTATCGCTCTCTTCTGTTGTCGCGTGGAGGGTGGACAAGCGCTGTTTGCAAGAGGGGCAGATCCTGACAGGGGAGGATGTCGAAATGATGCTTGAAAGCGAAGCTATTCAAGAAGAATTCGAGTTCAATGATTATTCTTTTGATTGGGATCAATTTCCCCTCCTCGTTGACCTTGATATTGAAGGACCTACGAGCCTCCGTGGCAGCAGTGTTCTGTTGCAAAACGAAACATCATCTCGCTTTTCGAACTCTTCCAGAAGCCTACAATCAGGCAGAGAATTTAATCTCAAGTTATATTGGAGACAGGGAGCATGCTGGCAAGACGAGTGGATAGAACGAAAATGGTGTATGCAGTGCAGCGACGTAAGTAATAGCATCGCACAAAAACTAGGAATAAAAACGACTCCCACAAATGTTTGCTTTCCAGTCATCTTCATACATCTCACTCTCTATTTCTTTTTTACAATCAGAGCTGCTCTTCTGGCGAAGTTGTGCGCATAAAAACCTGCAAAAAGAAGTGGACCCAGAGATTCAAGTGGGACGACGGAAGAATCAAAGTTGCGAGCAAGAACACGTGCCTAACAAAATCTGGTAATAAAAAATTAAGTCTTCGTTCTTGCGGTGGCAGCAATCAAAAGTTTCGTGGATACCGTAGCGAAGGTGGCTTTCAAATCAAACCGGCCGGCAGCTCTAAGTGTCTCAGTCAGCATCACGTGAGTGACGATTCCAATCTGTTATCTGAATTTTCTCTCTTCAGCCATGATTCCAATGAGTCTCATACTCACAACAACTTCTTTGTTTGACATTTCTCAGCACCCGAAATCAGGCGAAGTCATTGAGCTGACTGACTGTAATCTTGCTGCATCCCACAACACGGACAAATTCAACGTTTACTGGCCAAGCGGTGGTGGTGATGGTTCGAAGATGTAGACCAAAAACAGCGAACTACAGTCCCAACAAACCTTGCGGTAAATGCGAAAGAGACTGCGATAGCAACGAAGACTGTGACGGCCACGAAATCAAGGGACTGGGCTACTGCTACTGAACTTGAAGAGAGTAATCTCATATTATTTTGTTTGAATGCCAGCACTCTGCATGCAGCTAGTGAATATTCATCTAATTTACGTTTGTTAGATCGGAGATCAAGACATGACAGGTGAACAACTTGAGTACCTAACTACTACTCTATAGCTACTGTAGACTGTAGACTCTTATGCTGCACAGAATTTGTATCATCTTCGTTGTGTGGTGCCTGCTGCAGGTAGAGTCAACTACTACCAATCGTAGTACGGGGTACCTGGTACCAGGTACTCGAGTATAATATTATTATGTAGTTAGTCAAAAAAATTCTCGAAGATTTTGACGAGCAGACAAAATTTGACCAAAGTAACACGTCTTATTTTCCCTTTCGCCACAATAGAGTTAAGGTTTCAGAGTTCCTTGCTATTACTACCACTAGTAGCTAGTAGTAGTAGAATAGACTACTAGTAGTAGTAGTAGTAGTAGTAGTAGTAGTAGTAGTAGTAGTAGTACTAGTAAAGTCTACTAGCTAGTAGACTACTAGTAGTAGACAAAAAGATTTCAAAATTCAAAAGTTGTGCCGATATTATTATCATTATTTATTTAACTTTTTAAATCATTTTTTTGAATTTTATTATTGGATGTTTCATGTTTCATCAGACTTCAGACTACAGTGTGTCACATACTACTACTCTAGCTAGTATTACACTATTATTTCCTCAAAATCACAAGTCAAGCAGCAAATCGCAATAATCATGACCAATCTAACCTCGCACAACTCTATCGTTCTACTTCTCGTCTTGGCTGTTGTCAATGTTGAGGCACAGTGGATCCTTGATAAAAGATGTGACGAGCAAAGGCGGAACCTCCTCGGGGAAGGTTTGATGTTCGCACGGAACGATGCTGATTTGTTAGGTCAAAAAATTAAAGCACAACAAAAAGAAGTTGACAAGCAAAGTAAATTTCAGCCCCGGCAACGGTTTGAGCAGTTGCTGCGCGATTCCAAAGAGAACGAAACGAAGGACGACAAGAGCGATGAACTTTGGTATCAAAATTTGCGCGGCGGCCAACGTCACGCCACACCCGAGCTGCAAAATAATGCGACGGTCAAGCAACGTGATCTCTTCGAAGAGGATCCACTTTCTTTCATGGTGCGATTGTACTGGCAAAAGGGAAACTGCTGGCAAGGCGAATGGATTGAACGAAGATGGTGCATGGAATGTGAGCGTGGTGACAATTGCCAACCTGGAAATATCTTATGGACGCAGTTCTGCGACAACAGCCAAGGTCAAAAATTTGTCTGGATACCCAACACCAAAATTGAAGATTCTGCCGATACCAACTACGGGCAGTTGAAAATGGCCTACTTTGATCTTTGCTTAGAACGTATGACGATCAATACGTTCCAGCTCCAGCGATGTGATTCCGATTCGTCGTCACAAATGTTGGCGGGATGGCATCCGACCGCTGCATTTGAACTACACCCCATTCAAAACTTTGATAAATGCATCAATCAGCACCATCATCCACGTGTAGAAGAGGAGATTGTCAGCAAGTTTTGCGACACTGCCTCGAAGCACCACACGAATATGTGGCAAGTGTACCAAAATGATAATGGTGGCAATGAGATTGTAAGAATGAGAATTCCAGAGTGCTCGGGCGACCGACCATGTTCTCAATGCCAAGGTGATTGCGATGGAGATCATCAGTGCGCTGGTGATCTTGTGTGTGCACAACGATCAAGTGATGACTGGTACATGCCAGTGCCAGGCTGCGAAGGCATTCCCAATATGGGAACTGACTATTGCACAAAATTGGAATATCTGTTTGCACCACCTGTCCCCAACGATGGATTACGAGTCAGAGCAGACTCAGATTGTAGCACTTCTAATCCTTGTCGAAATCCTTGTGAGGGTGGTATGTAGAAATAATTTTGGGATTGCAGTGTTGAGACTTCGACGAGTATTGTATAAATATTGCGAGCCTAACATTTTGCCCTTCTCTCTTTCGCTTAGATTGTAACTCTGACAGCCACTGCTTTGGTTCCATGAAATGCTTCAAGCGTAGTTACAGCGACCAAAATGGAGAGGGCGATGATGTTCCTGGATGTGTACAGACAGAATTTACAAAGCCCGATACTAATTTCTGCTATGAACCTGACGGAAGCTCTAGTTCTGCTTCAAGCCGTTCTTCCGACCGATTAGAGTTACGATCAATTGAGTGTAATGAAGAGAGACCATGTTTTCAATGTCAGGGAGGTGTGTCTTGATTGTATGCATAACACTGTGTCATAGTTTTCTGTTTCATTTTTTCCAAACACAACTGTTCTCACACTTCTTCTGCCTGACCCGACTGTAGACTGTGATGCGAATCAGGATTGCTACGGTCCTCTTGAATGTTTTCAACGCGATCGCCAGAATCCCTTTGAACCGGTTCCTGGTTGTGATGGCGAAGGTGAAAAAGGCGCTGATTACTGCTATGTGCCGGACGGTGTAAGGTTGCCCACTCCAACGACTGAGCAACTGCCGGTTACAGAAGAAAAGGAAGTCGGAGAAACGACTATAGGCTTTGTTCAGGGTGAAACTGTAGAGTACGGTCCATCATTAAGCGACACAACGAGAACCTGTTCGATACACGCGCCTTGTTTAGAGTGCGAAGGAGATTGCGATTCAGGTAAACTTACTCCGCATTTTTCGTTTCTGACCTAGATTTAGTTTCGTGGTCTCAGTTGTTGTGACCTCTCTTTTCATTCCTTGCAGATATCGATTGCGCCACTGGGCTAGTATGCTTTCACCGGCGTTGGGCCGATCCACTTAGGGCAGTCCCGTCTTGTCCAGGAAGAGGTGTTGTATCAGGCGACTACTGTATAAAAGCATGACCCTTGGTTTGAAGCACTTATTTTGCTAGTATTTGCAGTCATAACCAAAGTGAATTTTTTTGCCTCCTTACCAAGAGTTCTACTGGCTAGCGAAAGAGTTTGCAATAATTTGTATGATTTAATCGGACTTTGTGCGATGGCTAGTGTACACAAGTACGGGTGTGTGCGACTTATCCTGAAGAAATAATTGTTGCTTCGACAGTACTCCGTACATGCTATAGACATAGCTTAGGCGGCAGTCTTAGTGGGCTCGTCATCCTTGATCACGATAGAGTTCGGGTCCAAATTGGCACATTCTTCGGCGCGTTTCTTGTTCCAAAAGGAGGCTGGCAAAATCTTACGCGGGTTGCATCTGCTCTTGTATTTCTTGACAACTTCCGTAACCTCGTCGAATAAGCCAGCATCAAGAGTAATTGGGTCCAAGCCGAGGTTGCAAAACTTGCGATTAGAAACATCCAACTCGTTCTCGTCAGCCTCTTGACGGGGGTTGGGGAGGAATTGAGCTTCAACTCCAGTCAAATCGGCAACCATCTGGGCAATGTCACGGACACGTGCTGTCTCAGCAATTTGGTTGAAGATTTCCACGCGTTCACCCTTCTTAGGGGGGTTGTTGACAGCAATTTCAAGGCACCGAGCCGTGTCAGAAATGTGAATGAAACCGCGAGTTTGACCTCCAGTTCCGTAGACAGTCAAAGGAACGCCCATAGCTCCCTGCATGAGGAATCGATTCAATACAGTTCCATAGTCTCCGTCATAGTCAAACCTGTTCACCAAACGTTCATCGAGTTTCGTCTGGGGGGTGTTGGTTCCCCAAACAATTCCTTGATGAAGATCGGTAATGCGAAGGCCGTCGTTCTTTTGGTAGAATTGCCACAAAATGGCATCCAGGCACTTTGTGGCATGGTACACAGATCCAGGATAGGCTGGGTGAAGAATATTGGACGTTCGTCCTCCAGGAAGAGTGACATCAATGTAACCTTCGGGGATCTCTCCTCCAGATGTTCCGTATCCATATACACCCATGGTACCAAGATGGACAATATGAATATCAAGTTCCGAATCAATGACAGCACAGCAAAGGTTATTGGCACCAGCAACGTTGTTTTCGACAGTGTATCGTTTGCCCTTGGAAGACTTCATAGAGTACGGAGCAGCACGTTGCTCGGCAAAATGAACGACAGAATCGGGTTTCTCTTCCTTGAGGAGCTGCACCAGAAGGTCGTAATCCTTGGCAACGTCCAAATTGACAAATTTGATATCCTTTCCACTGACTTCCTTCCATGCCTGGCAACGAACCTGCAGGTGAAATTTTAAGAACGTGAAATTTAATGAGGACGAAATAAAATTTAGGTGCGAAAAGAGTAACAGACAAACTGGCCAACTTCCAATTAAATACAGCAACCATGATGAACATAAAATAATTATCTCCTCCCAATTCCAAACAAATGATAGAACAATCAAAAAAATTCCATTGGAGATAAAGGATAAGGATCACGAACTTACCTCAGGGCTCTGAATGGGAGTCAAGGAATCGCACCCAAGTTCGTTGTCGATATTTCGCCGGGAAAGGTTATCCACGATCACAATGTCATGTCCTTGGTCGCTGAGATACAATGATGTTGGCCATCCACAAAATCCATCTCCTCCCAAAACAATGATCTTTTTCTTTTCCGCTGCGCCATTGACACCTGCGCCATTAATAACAGCATGGCCATTGGCAGCATCGCCATTGGCAGCATCGCCATTGACAGCGTAAAGAGTACTGGTGGAGATGGCAGGATTCACCACACGCAGAGGGGCCGTAAAGGACGTGACCACGGTAATAAGGGTAGAAACCAACACAATCTTCATAATTCAAGATTTAATTTGGAGTATGGTGATGTATGATGTAGCAAGGAAGATGATATAGATCTGGGCTGGGGTACAAGACGTAAAAGTACTATATATTAGACAACACAGAAGGCAATGCGATGTATTTAGAACTGAGGAAGTGAAAAAGGCAACCTACCTTTTCGTAATTTTGGCTGTATTGGAGATGACACTACTTTGTTTTCGTTTCAGTCCGAACGTCCGAAGAGTAGGCTTTTACCAAGCCTGTACGAGGTACCAATGCTACCTGGTAAGTTTGGGTGGTCGGCCAGTGATGATGGCTCTGCAAACTTAACCTACTACTACTACTAGTCTAGAGCTAGCTAGAGTACTAGTACTTCAGACTAGTACTAAAATGAGGCCAAAGAAGTTCAACCAGCAGAAAAAAGTTTCGAGATTCACGAAGATCCAACACGAAATAAATAGGAGCTAAAAGCCAATGACGTACACCTATTCAGTAGTAAAGCATTGTTAGCCTCCACCTGGAGAACTTCAAAATAGTTCCGGGTGTCCCGCCCAGGTACGATGAAGGCCGTCGGCAGCCAATTGCAATCATGCACGTTTCCATCTAAGCTACGTAGTACACTACAACTGCTATCTAGATAGGGAGTAGCTACTCGAGTACTAAGTAGTTGTACTAGCCAAGTACAAGTAATACTATACTTGCTCTCTCTGAAGGTTGACAGAATAGCTTTGGAAGGTTCATTATTTGTGATCAACAGTGGGCCTAGTGCCTTCATCTAATGCCGATACCTGTCCCTGACAACTCAACACTACTATCCTTTTCGCATTCTGTAGCTCTTGCAAGCTAGTAGCTAGTAGTAGGTATGATGACGATCCACCTACCGTACCTCTGAATGGTGCCCTGCTTAGGCCTTATCATCTAATTAAATGCATCTATCCATTACCCAACCTACAATCTGTTACTAACGTAGCCTTTAAACATGGTGCCGGCTAGATACCTACTCCGAGTAGACTACTGTAGTACTATGGTACTCTGGATCTCTACTTCGATTAACTTTTGCGGTCGTGAGGATGCTTTTTGAAATTCAAAAATGGCTCGCTCGCTGCGCTAAGGAATAGGAACAACAACTTGAAAGCATGTCTCGCATGAATCCTGTACTTGCGACTTCTCAACGCGCACCAGCAAATATTTCGCAAGAATTTTGCCTTCAACGCCCAGTGAACAAAACTTTGGTCAATCCGACGAAAAAATTAACGATTTTAGCATGGACACAGTTTGCTGTAGAGATTAATAATACATCAAGGATAAGTTGCAATAGTAATCAACATCTACTTTCACAAAATCATTCCTCGTCAACCATTGCATACCTTGCATCAATAATCGCAACAACTCAAGCAACGCAAAATGTCAAATCAGTCACAATCAAGCGGTATCCCTCCGGACAATGTCCAGCGTAAATTTTCTGCAGGCGTCATTGTCCGCAACCTTACTATCTTTTTGTTTATGTGCGGCGTGATTGCTGTTCAATGGCAGCCATCTAACAGAGTGGGCATCGAATCTGCCAAGAACAATGTAGTTGAACTTGACAATCTGAACATAGGCAAGACTTCTATTTCTAGTACGGTTAAGAGCATTCGCGCCCACAGACGCCTTTTGATCAATGATGTTGAAGAATACACAGAAGAAAAGCCGGCTTCAAGAACTACTCGACGACTGCAAGGTAGGGGAGGTCGCTATGGCAACGGCACAGGTGGTCGCAAAGGTGGTAGCAAAGGTCGGAGCAAAGGCCGAAGCAAAGGCCGAAGCAAAGGCCGAAGCAAAGGCCGAAGCAAAGGCCAAAGCAAGGGGTCAAAGTCGAAGGCATTTGTAGCAAGATCGGAAACCTTTTCTCCCTTCCCAACAGCGACACCCTTTCGTAAGTTTGACTATATGCTTTTGCAGAGATTATAATTCCATCGCATTTCCGCAATGTTGCCTAAACTTTTTCTCTTTGGACTTCTTCTCTATGAAACAGCAACTGCCACTCCATTCCCAACAGTTACGCCATTTCCGACCGTAACTCCATTTCCGACCGGTACGCAAAATCTCATGATCTTCCTTGCACTCACAAAAATTTCTGATTTCTGTTGCTCACATTATTTCATTTTTCTGCTTCCATTTTAGTCACACCTCTACCCACAGTAACACCTTTCCCTACAACTCGGTCTGAGCAAACTCCTCGCCCTACACCCGCGACAGTGGTCACGACAGCACCCACTAGTCCAGGCACGAGTCCTCCTACTACCGCTTCAGGCACTACAAGTGCTCCTACAACCACCACCACCACCAATGCTCCTACTGTTACAGGCGCTACAATTGCTCCTACAGCGACGACAATTGCTCCTACTGACGCTTAGGGGGGAACGAATATCTTGATGAAGGAAATATGGCTCCTACGGCAGTTAAATAGAGAAGAAATCATTGATGAAGTTACTTTACAATAAGAAAGAAAGATACCCTAATTGAAAAAGTAAGAAACGAAGGAAGAAAGGATTGAGGAACGAGACTGCCCAAGAACACGGACTTGACCTCCTTGTATCGCTCAGTGGTGGCTCAATCCAGGAAGAATTGTTTTGCAAACTCATGAAGGAGTCATAAAGTGGTTGGAAATAATGCAGTTTTTGATCCCGCAAAGTCCTTCTTTTTGTTTGCAATTATGCAGATATAATTTTATTCACTATAACACTACACGTCCTGTTTTAGTAATGATAGCATGGTAAAAGATACTGTAGGATTAATCTCGAGAAGAAAGAGTAATCAGTCCCGTATCAAAAATCCCAGTCAAGAGGCAGCTGCTGGTACTACTACTCTAGCTAGTAGATAGTCTACTAGCTAGAGCTAGTAGTAGTAGTGGGCCATTCCTGAAATAGAGGCGCACCAAAATGTTGAAGCCAGATCCATCTTCATGCTAAAAATTTAATTAGAGAAAAATTTGGCTTATGAAGCCAAATCGAGCGCAGTCGTCT
>Ga0100402_1000578_pt1 | contig 43297 bp, 39 predicted proteins | sample CryGeyme20150102_FD_80419 | JGI IMG/M metagenome (GOLD analysis project Ga0100402, IMG submission 80419) | Groundwater microbial communities from Crystal Geyser aquifers in Utah, USA - Crystal Geyser metaG 2015-0102 | ecosystem: Environmental > Aquatic > Deep subsurface > Groundwater | place... | reverse complement strand
GTGGAACTGCTTCAGTCATTTCAGAGTATGCACCAGCGACCTTCGCACTCGGCACAACAACGGTGAGTTTCACAGCAACAGATAGCGCAGGAAACAGTAGCACTGCTACCGCAACGGTTACTGTAAGTACACCTGATACGGATGGTGACGGTATCAATGATTTTGTCGATGCCTTTCCCAATGATGCAGCAGCTTCGGTGGATAGCGATGGTGATGGTTATCCCGATGGTTGGAATGCTAACACCTATAATCCTGCAATCATTGATGCGGCAATTGTAGCCACATCATTAACACTGGATGCCTTCCCCAATGATGCCAACTTGTGGTTAATAATTGTTGATACAACATCACCAGTCGTCACAGCACCTGATAATCTTATCGTATCTGCTACAGGTGTAATGACTCCTGTGACATTGGGAACCGGTAGCGCCGCAGATAACGTAGATGGAGCTTTGATTGCGACTGCCGATTTCACAGGGCCATTCATGCAAGGTACACATAACATTACTTGGCGAGCAACCGATACTGCCGGCAATGTGGGGGTGGCTACACAAACGGTAACCGTTCTGCCCGCAGTGACCAGTAGCTTGACTTTACCATCCGCTGTCACATTACCTGTGGGTGCTCGTCATACGCTGCAAGCTACAGCCACGAAAGCTGATGGTAGTTCAGAAGTTATTCGTTTTCTTGCCACTTGGAGCAGCAGTGATACAGGTGTAGCAAGAGTGACGAACACAGGTGTAGTGATTGCTAAAGCAGCAGGCATAGCAACTATAACTGGCAGTTATGGTGGATTGAATGCTACTTCACTTATAACTGTCACCAATCCTGTATTGAACAGCATTATACTGACGCCTGTATCCTTATCTTTGAAAGTTGGTGAATCCAAAGGTTTGGGTGCTACAGGTTTCTACTCGGATAGCAGCAGCACAGATGTACGCGTGCCCGCGAGTTGGAGTAGCAGTAACCCAGATGTATTTACAGTAACGAACTGGGGTAAAGTCACGGCTGTTGCAGCGGGTACGGCTACGATTTCGGCATCATGGCAAGGTGTAAATGTTTCTGCTGGTGTCACTGTATCTCCAGCGACACTTTCCTCGATTGTACTGAGTGCTGACAATGCCACACCTGCAGTTGGTCAGCGCATACAGCTTCAGGCTACTGGGCTGTATTCGGATGGAGGCTTGGCCAATGTAAAGAACATCTCTGTTTGGAGCAGTTCCAATGGGGCAATTGCAACAGTAGACGGTAAAGGTCTGGTGACCGCACTTAGTGCAGGTGTTGTTGATGTTTATGCCACAACGGGTGCTACCATAGGAACCTTGTCACTAACGGTGAGTGCAGCAACGCTAAGCAGCTTGGAAGTTAGCCCAAACACCAGGGAGATCTCGGTAGGCGACGTAGAGAAATTTAATGCTACGGGGCTGATGAGTGATGGCAGTAAGTTTAAGTACGGTACACAGGATGTGGTATGGAGTTCATCCGACCCATTGATTGCTAGTGTAGATGATAAAGGATTTACGACAGGATTGTCAGTTGGTTCGGTTGATATTTATGCTTCACTAAGCTTAGGCGAACAGGCTTGGGGTAGTTTAACGGTGAATGCAGAGACATTGACTGGGCTACAGCTGGATACATACACCAATAGCCTGCCAGCTGGCCAAAAATTTGCCTTTAGGGTCACGGGCAATTATTCCGATGGCAGCAGCAAACGTTTGAAACCTAAACAAGTCATATGGAGCAGCTCTGATGTTGGTGTGCTTAGTATCAGCAAAAGTGGTTTTGCTACTGGTCAAGGTGCTGGTACTGCTACATTGACAGCTACGGTTGGCGCGTTGAGTGCATCATCGACTCTGACTGTCAGTGGTGCGACGTTAGGCTCTTTGGCAATGAAACCACTGCGAACCACATACCGGGTTGGTACAGTAAAACGATTTGTGGTTGATGGCACCTTCTCTGATGCATCAGTACTCAGGCTTTATCCGGGTGCTATCATGTGGCGTTCCTCTGCTCCAGCAGTGGTAAACATTAACCCAAAAACAGGGATAGCAACGATGCATACAGCAGGCATAGCCACGATTACGGCTACAGATACAACTACCGGGCTTGTGACAGTGAGTTCAACCCTGAGTATTATTGATCCGAGGTTGCCTTATTAATACCTTGGCCGAATTCGACCATGTTGATGGACGGTGATCAGTAGAACTACCATGCAGTTAGTGGTTATAGTGAAGGTCATCACTATTGGAATATTGGTAAGCTTGTGATATGGAGGAGTAACAATCTTGCAGTGGCTTTGGTTTATACGGTTTATGTTACAGTCATTGCACTAAGAGAGCACCATAGGGGTAAATACTTTCTTCAGTTACCTTGTTAAGTATGTCAAATCCCTAAGCGATCAGCTTGCTTGACCCGTATATTGCGAAGGATAAGGTACCGAGCTCACGTTACCTTTGGGGGGTACGCATGTTTTTGGGCTTTTTAATTGGATTATGGATGCTTTTGTTGCTGCCAGTTGCTGCTTGGGCCACTGCTGAGCAATGTTATGTGGCCTACAATAAAAAGACCTATGCCAAAGCTTACAACTACTGCATTGACGCAGCCCGCCGCGATGATTTGGGCGCACAAGTTCGCGTGGCTGACCTTTATCAAAATGGCTTAGGCACAAAAAAAGATTTAGAAAAAGCAGTCTACTGGCATCAAGAGGCTGCCAATAAAGGCGATGTCTTATCCATGCGTAATATGGGTATTGCTTTGATGAATGGCCAAGGTATCAAACAAAATGATGCCAATGCCTTGGATTGGTTTGTGAAAGCCAACAGTTTAAAAGATCCGATAGCTTATCAACATGCTGCTAAGCTCTGCGTGGAAAATCGAGCACCAACAACTTATTGTAATACAGCCACGACCCAGTGGGACATTTCTGTGATGTACCGAAATGATGCGCTGGGCTTTCCTAAAGATAGCGCCAAAGAGTTTTTGCATGCGCGCAATGCTGCCCAATTGGGTCATGTGTTGGCGATGGGCCAAGTGGGTTTCGCGTATGCCAATGGCGTGGGTGTAAATCAAAACTATCGACTCGCCGTAGACTGGTATAATGAGGCCATCAAACGCGGCAATGCTAATGCCATGAATAATTTGGGTGTGTTGTATGATAAAGGTTTGGGCGTGCCTCGTGATGCTTATATGGCTGCCACACTCTATCAACAGGCCGCTGATGGCGGTGATGCAGCGGGCATGTTTGATTTGGCATGGGCTTATCAGTATGGCAATGGTTTAAAGCGCGATGTGGAGCAAGCTAAATTTTGGTATGGCAAAGCCCAAGCAGCAGGCTATCAAGATGCAAAAAACAAATTGTTTGAAATCAATCAACTGGAAGCCAGAAGCCCTGAAATGTTTGGTTTGAAGCTTACCGATGCCACCAGAGAAAGTTTTCGTAAAGCGATGGATAAAACCAGTGGTAAAGTCATCCGTGAAGATAATGCTTATTATTATGATAAGTATAATTCCGAATCACTGCTCGATGGCAGTGATGAATTGTCGTTGGGTTTTGTCAGCGCTAGCGGTATGTTCGCTGAGGCTGAATATCGCTTTCCGGCAGCAAATCATCTAAAGGGTATTGAAGGCGTAAAAAATATGGTCACCACCAAATACGGTGAGCCCAAAGCGGTGAAGTTGGATGAGAAGGTGGGCGGTATTTCCTATCAATGGAATGTTGGCGTGATTGAAATTAATCTGCGCAGTGAATGGCCTTCGGGTCATGTGTTTTTATCACTGACACACCCTACCCAGAAAATGTTGCTCAACCGCGAATTGGAAGTGGGCAAGCGCAAGCTCGAAGAGAAAAAATTTCAGCTGCAATTTAATGCGTTTTGAGTGGTTTTGTCAGTGTCAATTGATTTGAATCAAACAATAATTATCGAGTTTGAACTTCAAGCCAAACAGCAGTTGATGTTTCAAGCGTTGCTGCAAGGTGAAGATGGTTTGGGCTTGGTGCGCTGCGTGGATGGTATACAACAGCTTTGGACAACGACGGGGCAATTCGAGCGGCTACAGGTTTGGCTAGCAGCTTTACCTGAAAACTTGCAAGTTCATCAGCTGCGCAGTTATACATGGTCAGGTGCCAGCGTATGACTGGTCATGATCATGCAACACAAGGTAAGTTTATCACCTTTGAAGGCGGCGACGGCAGTGGCAAAAGCACGCAGCTTAAACTGACTGTGGATTGGCTCAAGGCATCAGGTAAAGATGTCTTACAAACGTTTGAGCCTGGCGATTCAGGATTGGGCAAAGAAATTCGTCGTTTGCTGCTTTCGGGTGAGCATGTGCCAGTGCCAGCAACGGAATTGCTTTTGTTTTTGGCGGATAGAGCCCAACATGTTGCGCAAGTGATTCAACCTGCATTGGCGCAAGGCAAGTGGGTGGTCTGTGATCGTTATTCTGACTCGACTTGGGCCTATCAATTGGCTGGGCGAAAACTCAACGATGATGGTTTGCTTTTGCAGATGCTTGATTTTGCAGAGTTAGGCTTAAAACCTGATTTGACAGTTTGGCTGAATTTATCCGTTGAAGATGCGGCCAAGCGCATGCAGCAGCGTCAAGCCGATGGTGAGGCTTCCAATCGTTTGGATGATGAGAAAACAGCTTTTCATCATGATGTGTACCATGCCTTTGCTGATATTCAAAAACATAATCCAGTGCGCGTGAAAAGCATCAACGCCAAGCAAAGTATTGAAGCTGTGCAAGCTGATATTCGGCACCATGTGTTGGCTTTATGAGTCAAGATAAATTGCTGGGATTTGAGGATATAACTTCGCGCTTTGCTACAGGCTTGCAAGAAAAACGTTTGCATCATGCGTGGTTGTTTTATGGCGTGAAAGGTATTGGTAAAGCTAAGCTGGCGAGAGCATTGAGCGAAATGTATTTCTGCGAATCCCCTGATTTTGTGCATAACCAAGCCTGCGGCCAATGCCATGCTTGCGCCATGATGTATGCAGAGAGTCACCCTGATTTTATGCGCATGGAACTGATGCTTAATCCCAAAACCAAAAAGATGAATCGTGATATCAATATTGAGCAGACACGTGAGGCCCTAGGTTTTCTTTCACTGAGTGGTTTGAAAAGTCAACAACGTGTGGTGCTCATTGATGGTGCTGATTTGATGAATAATCAATCCGCCAATGCCCTGCTTAAAGGATTAGAGGAGCCCACGCCTGGCAGTCTGCTGATGATTGTTTGTCATGACGTGATGCGATTGCCCGCTACGGTGCGCTCACGCTGTATGTTGCAGGCCTGTGCGCCGCTGAATGCTGAAGATATGGAACAAGTATTGAATCATCAGGGGTTACATCAGGATTTGCATGATTTGGCCATTGATTTGGGCCAAGGTAGCCCAGGCAGTGTGTCGGTGTTGTGCGATGCTGAGATAGCCAAAGCCTTGTTGGCTTGGCAGCAGATCCTCAAAGACTTGTATAAATCGGACATTGGTGAATTGCAGGCATGGTTGGATAAATATGTGAACAAAGTGCCGCATAATTTGATTGCCAGTATGGTGATTATTGCCATGCAAAAAAATACTGTTGAGAAAAACATGGAAAACCCAGCTTGGGAGAAGGCAGATGACATTTACCAGGCGGCAATGGCCGTCGCTTCGTGGCCAAAAGAGGTTCTTCGTCATTCTTTGCGTCCTGCGCCCGCATTATTGTCGTACATCTTGCGTTTAAGAATGGCTTTAAAATCATAAGTTTTTGCTGCTTTGTTTTTTTTGCTTGAATGTTGGCGCTCTAGCCGCTATAAATCGCCGCCCTTGCAGAGGGTAGGCCTTGGGAAAGGTCGAACAGGAGTTGTTAAAGTGAAAGCAGAAATTCATCCAGAATATCTAGTTGCCAACGTAACTTGTTCGTGTGGTAACAAATTTGAAACACGTTCTACTAAAGGCGATTTTCAAGTGGAAATATGCTCCGCATGTCATCCGTTTTACACTGGTAAACAGAAGATTGTTGATACGGAAGGTCGCGTTGAGCGCTTCTACAAAAAATATGGTAAGGCGCCTGCGAAGGCATCTTAAGTTAGGGCTGGAGAGCAAGTATTATGTATGCTGTAATTAAAACAGGTGGCAAACAATATCGCGTGCAAGAAGGTGATGTTGTTCGTATCGAAAAATTGAATGCTGATATCGGCAGCAAAGTTACATTTGACGACGTTTTGATGGTAGGCGAAGGCGCTGACATCAAAGCTGGTGCAGATGTTGCAAAAGCTAAAGTGACTGCAGTAATTACTGAAGCTGGCCGCGGTCAGAAAGTTGTAATTTTCAAAAAGCGTCGTCGTAAAAACTACGTGTTGACCAAAGGTCACCGTCAGTCATTTACTGCTGTTCGCATTGCGAAAATTGGTTAAGGAGAGAACTCATGGCACATAAGAAAGCAGGCGGCTCGTCCAAGAACGGACGCGACTCCAATGCCAAGCGCCTTGGCGTTAAAAAATTCGGCGGTGAAGTAGTGACTGCTGGTAACATCATCGTTCGTCAACGTGGCACTAAAATCCGCCCGGGCGATAAAGTTGGATGCGGCAAAGATTTTACTTTGTTTGCTCTCTCTGATGGACGTATTGAATACTTCAAACGTGATGGTCGTACATCTGTTCGCGTAGTTAGCTAATCGTTCATAGTAACCAACTGGTTATGATTTCAAGAGGGGGTGCATTTGCGCCCCCTTTTTTGTTTGTTTGTTTTGTGCTTTGATTCGTTGGTCTCAGGGCGGGGTGTGATAAATTATGCGTTTTATTGATGAAGTAAAAATTGAAGTTCGTGCTGGAAATGGTGGTGCTGGTGCATCTTCGTTTCGCCGTGAAAAATACATCCCCTTTGGCGGCCCTGATGGTGGTGATGGCGGGCGTGGCGCGCATGTGATTTTTACCGCCAGTCGTGATCGCAACACCTTACAAGAACTCTATTTGCGCAAACGCATTATCGCTGAAAATGGGACCAAGGGTAAAGGCAGTAACTGCCATGGCCGTATGGGTAAAGATATTGAAGTGATTGTACCCATTGGCACAGTGATTCGTAATGAACAAGGCGAATTGCTTGCCGATCTCACCGAAGATGGCGCCACAGCCATTATTGCCAAAGGCGGCATCGGTGGCCAAGGCAATGCTAGGTTTGCTACAAGTACCAACCAAGCGCCACGTTATTCGCAACCAGGCTTGCCCGGCGAAGCTGGGATTTGCCATCTTGAACTTAAAATGATGGCCGATGTTGGTCTGGTGGGCTTGCCTAACGCTGGTAAATCAACCTTCATTTCGCGTGTGTCCAATGCCCGACCTAAAATTGCCGATTATCCCTTTACCACATTAGCCCCATCACTTGGTCAAGTGTTTATGGATGATGGTGATGGTTTTGTGATTGCTGATATTCCTGGTTTGATTGAAGGCGCGCATGAAGGCAAAGGTTTGGGGCATCGCTTCTTGCGCCATGTGGAGCGCACGCGTTTGCTATTGCATCTTGTGGATGTGGTGCATCCTGAAGGCATCAGCGTGGAAGCGCAGGTGCGTGAGATTGAAGGTGAGCTCATTGGTTATGGCGAAACTATCGCCAAAAAGAAACGCTTTTTATTGCTCAATAAAATGGATGCCGTGGATGAAGAATTGCGCGCCAGCATTATGGAAGATGCCAAACAATATAATCTACCAATTTACCCGATTTCAGCAGTGAGTGGTGAAGGTATCACCCAATTGCTTAGGGATGTGTACGGTGAAGTGGTCGCGATTCGCGAATACGAAATTGCCCATGCAGCTGAGATTGAAAAACCCGTTACCACGCGTTTGGGTATTCCTGAAAAAGTTGAGATTGATGATGAATTTGATGATGAGACCTATTAAAAAATGAGTAGTACCGACTTTAGCCAAATCAAACGCATTGTTTTAAAGGTAGGCAGCTCGCTTCTTGCTGATCCTGTGCATGGCATCAATATGCAAATGGTGCAGCGCTTGGCTGCGGATATTCAGAATTTGCAAAGCCGTGGTATTGAAGTGTGTTTGGTTTCATCTGGGGCTGTGGCGTTAGGCCGCGTGCAATTGGGATGGGTGGGCAAAAAGCTCAGCGTGCATGAAAAGCAAGCCGCAGCGGCAGTGGGGCAACCCATGTTGATGCATGCCTACAAACAAGCCTTTTCGGAGTTGGGCGTGGTGGTAGCACAAATGCTGCTGACCAAAGATGATTTGCGTCATCAACGCCGTTACCTCAATGCCAGTAATACCAGCCATACGCTGTTTAAGGCCAATGTTGTGCCCATTGTGAATGAAAATGACACGGTGGTGGTGGAAGAAATCAAGTTTGGCGACAACGACTCATTGGGCGCTTTGGTAAGCACGGTGGTGAAAGCTGACTTGATGGTGATGATGACGGATGTCGATGGTTTGTTTGATGCCAATCCCGTTGCAAATAAAGATGCTAAACGCATCAGCGAAGTGGTGAAACTAAACGCTGAAGTGTTTGCTATGGCTGGTGATGTGGGCAGTAGTTTTGGCACGGGTGGCATGCTTTCTAAATTGCATGCGGCAAACATTGCTATCCACAGCGGCGTGACTGCGGCCGTGATTAATGGGTCCAAACCAGGCACGTTGATGCAATTGCTTGCAGGTGAAGATGTGGGCACGATTTTCCGCTGTGGTGAAGATAGGCATTCTTTGCATGAACACGCCATTTCCAATTTGTTGCATGTTGCAGGCCAGCTGCAAGTAGGTGAGCAGGCTCTGACTTCACTTGTGAATGATAAGCGTTTGGAGCCACAATATCTTGAAAGCTTACAAGGTGATTTTGATAAAGGTGATTGCCTTGAAATTTGGTCTGGCAAACAATTGGTAGCTAAGGGCTTGAGTAACTATTCTAAAACTGAACTGGAAAAACTGGTTGGTTGCTTACCTTCAGAAATTGAAGCGCGTCTGGGTTATGTCGATTTTCATAGTGTGATATTGCCTGAAAACCTTGTGGTGATGGGTCAGTGAAAGCGCTGCTCAGGCAGGGGCTAATGGGTGCATTAGCTATGGTGATGATGAGCCCATCTGCATGGACACAGGGTTTGTCATTACCGACTGAATCGGCAGTAAAAAACATCGATGCCGCTTTGCAGGGTAAAGCGTTTACAACAATTGAAGCGTCTGAACGGATTGGGCTGGTTCAAGACTTTGTAAGCCACTTTAAAAAACTAAATGCCGATGCTGTTGATGATGCGCTAGAAGCGGGTGGTGACCTGGCCGCTGCTGCCGCTTGGTCTGATTTTAAACATGATATCAGCGAAGTGGTGGCTTTATATCAATCGGCGCGGCCAGTGTTGCTGGCGAATATTCAGCTTCATTTGCGGGATGAAGCGGCTATGCTAAATAAAGGTGCACTTTATGACCTCTTCTTTTTCACCAAACGGCATCAACAAAGAAACCAGCCCTTTTCAGGTTTATTGACCTTTACATTATCGGATGGTCAAGCTCTGGGTATAGCAGCACATCAGCCTGCTTGGTTGGGAGAGGAAGTGGTTCAACAAGCTTTGCTAATGGAGGCCGAGCTTCAGGTTATCCGCGAGAAGCATAGTTATTATATGGATATTCAACCGCGGGAGCAGGAAGCCAAGCGCAATGAAAAAATAAAAGAAGTCAGAAAAGAAATCAGAAAACCAAACCGAGTGTCCGAGGTACAGGTGGATGTAGGTGCATTTGTTGCCATCTCTGATAAGGCTTTGGCACAGGTGCAGCCATCATTGCAACATGAGATTGATCGGGTAGAAGATGATGCTTTGCCCATAAATACACGAATGAGTTTGGTTCATGATTTTGCCCAGGCGTGCAAACATCTGGATGACTTGGGTTTGGGTAGCGCAGAAGCTTTGTCTTGGGAAGAGGCCGTGCAAGTTGCCAAGAAAAATGATTTTGAAATGCAGCTGAAAAAGTTGGTGGCGCATTATCAAGAAGTCAGACCCGTTTTGCTTCGTAATATCAAATTACAACGCGAAGATGAGGCACCACAGGTGAATGTCGGCGATTTGCTGAGTTTATTTTATTCGTATCGCCGCAATTACCATACAGCCAAACCGATATCCGGATTATTGCGTCATAAGGCCAAAGCAAGTGTGGGTTGGTTTGAGGAAAAAATGATTGATGCAGGTGTGCTCGTTCAATTTCCGGAATTAGAACAAGCCGATGCCATCCAAGCTGCTATTTCGCTAGAAACAGAGTTAGCAGCCTTACTGCAGATGCATCAAGATTATCTAAACGATTAAAGCGTCAACGAGGTAGCATTCATGAAAGAGATAATGAACATACTGGGTAAACAAGCCAGAGCTTCTGCAGCAACGCTGCGAATGGCCGATACCAATGCTAAGAACAACGCATTGTTGCTTGCCGCCAAACGCTTTCGTCAAGATATGGCTGATATTCTCAGTGCCAGCGCAAAGGATATGAAAGCTGCCGATGAAAATAATCTTGAGGCAGCCCTCAAAGATCGCTTGGCGCTGAATGAAGCGCGCGTGGAAGCGATGGCTGAAGGCTTGGAGCAAATCGCTGCTTTGCCTGATCCTGTGGGGGCTATTTCGGATTTGGTGTATCGACCTTCGGGTATTCAAGTCGGGCATATGCGTGTGCCATTGGGTGTGATTGGTATTATTTATGAATCACGGCCTAACGTGACTGCTGATGCTGCTGGCCTGTGTTTGAAATCTGGCAATGCCTGCATTTTGCGTGGCGGCTCAGAAGCCATTCATAGCAATCGGGCTATTGCCAAATGTTTGCGCGAAGCCATCAATGAGGCAGGCTTGGATGAAAACGTGGTGCAACTTATCGATAGCACTGATAGAGCCTTGGTGGGTGCCTTGATTACAGCCGATGCGTATGTGGATGTCATTATTCCGCGCGGCGGCCCTTCATTGATTAAGCGTATTTCTGCAGAAGCCAAAGTGCCTGTGATTAAGCATCTGGATGGTATTTGTCATGTGTATATTGATAAAGCCGCAGATAGGGATATGGCGATTCGTATTGCACTCAATGCCAAAACACATCGTTATGGCGTGTGCAATGCCATGGAAACATTGCTAGTGCATCAAGAGGCGATGGATTGTCTGCCAGAGATTATCAACCAGCTTTTGGACAAAGGCGTGGAAGTGCGCGGCTGCACCAAAACTCAGGCTTTGAATGTGCAGGTGGTTGCTGCAACCGACGAAGACTGGGCAACTGAATACCTTGCACCTGTGCTTTCCATTCGCGTTGTGGATGACATGATGCAAGCTATTTCCCATATAGAGAAGTATAGCTCTGCCCATACGGAAACCATTGTCACTGCTGATTATGATGCAGGTCAGCGTTTCTTGCGCAATGTCGATTCTTCTTCAGTGATGTGGAATGCCAGCACACGTTTTGCTGATGGTTTTGAATATGGCCTGGGCGCTGAAATCGGTATTTCTACCGACAGATTGCATGTGCGAGGTCCGGTCGGTTTAGAAGGTTTGACCAACCAAAAATGGATTGTGCTCGGCCATGGTGAAATTCGCAGTTAGTTTTAGCCTATGATGTGAAATCTTAACCAATCGGGGGGTGTTCGATGAGTGAAGATAAAGATAACGAACGAATCGAAAATAACCCCATTGAGGTAGGTAAATCCCTACAAAACGCCATTGATGCCGAAGATGAGCAGCGCGTTGTCGATATTGTAGAATCCATCTCCAATCAGGATGCACTTCGCCATGTATCGATGATGCATCCTGATGATAGAGAGACCATGTTGGCCATGCTCTCGCCTGAAGCTGTTGCTGAGATGATTGAGGAAGCACCTTCTGAACTGGCTGCTTCCATGTTTGAAAGTATTGATGCTGATCATGCGGTGAAGATCATGGGCGAACTCTCGTCCGATACCCAAGCCGACCTTGTGCAAGAAATGAAAGAGGAGCATGCCGAAGCATTGCTCTCGGCCATGGATGCAGAAGATGCAGCCGACTTGCGCAAACTTACCGAATACGATCCTGATACCGCTGGTGGTTTGATGGAGTTGGATGTGTTCCAGTTCCAACAAAACGAAACCGTAGGCGCCGTATTGCAACGCGTGATTTCCGGTGATGATGAGTTTGAGCGTCACCGTGGTCAGCATCCTTATATTGTGGATGAAGATGGTCTGTTGGTAGGTGTGGTTTCCTTGCGAGCCTTGCTGCGTAGTCGCAGATCAACGCTACTCTCTACCATCATGAATCCACCGATTTCTGTGGGTCCGGATATGAGCCAAGAAGATTTGATTAATCTTTTTGACGAACATCCCTTTTTGGGTGTTCCAGTGACCGATGAATTCGGCGTATTGCTTGGTGTGGTTTCGCGCTTGGAGGTTGCTGAAGCTGAACTTGAGCGCGCTGAACAACAAAGCTTATCTAGGCAACAAGTGGGCGATGAGCTGCGCTCTATGCCGCTTTTGCTGCGTTCTCGCCGCCGCTTGGCGTGGTTATCATCAAATATCGTGCTCAATATTATCGCAGCAAGTGTGATTGCCTCTTATGAGGAAACGCTCGCGGCGGTGATTGCTATCGCCATTTTCCTACCCATGGTTTCGGATATGAGTGGATGCTCTGGCAATCAAGCTGTGGGCGTAAGTATGCGCGAATTGGCTCTGGGTTTAACGCGGCCAGTGGATTTGTTTCATGTGCTGAAAAAAGAGCTGGGTGTCGGTATTATCAACGGCATTGTGCTGGGCATTCTCATAGGTTTTGTGGCTTGGATTTGGAAGGATAATATTTATCTGGGCGTAGTGATTGGTTTGGCCCTTTCGATGAATACGGTGATTGCTGTTGCTATCGGTGGCACAGTGCCTTTGATGCTCAAGCGTTTTGGTGTGGATCCAGCGGTAGCTTCAGGTCCTTTATTGACGACGGTAACAGATATGGCGGGATTCTTTCTGGTCTTAAGCCTAGCTACATTTTTTATGCCGCAATTACTGGCTTAGGCACTTAAGCGTTATAGATTGCCTTACCCTCACTGAGGAATATCCAGCCTTTGATCATGCGGTAAATCACCCATACGGCATTGGCCACCAATATGAAATAACCAATCAACACCACAACGGTCAATACACCGACGACAAACCACAATAAGGCAAACCAAAAGGTTCGCATCTGCCAGCGGAAATGGCTTTCTAGCCAAGTGCCTTTGACATCATCGATTTTTACGTAATTCATAATTACGCCAGCAATCATGGTGAAAGGAATAAGCAAAGCAGCAGCTTGTAATCCGTAAACTATAGTGGTGATGATTTTTTCTGGAGAGTTCAAATTGGGGTCGCCTTGCTGATAAGCATCTTCATGGGTTGATTCATTATTTGAGGGATTGATGATTTCAGCATCCAAAATATCTGATTGGTCTTTATTCATAATTTTTGATTTGCGAGAAAATTTTATTGGGGTATTTTTTATAACCCAAAGAACCATTGTAAGCTGCCAAGGCTCTGGTCTCTGTGCGATATTTGGTGAGGTAATGTTTTAAAATGGCACAGCCGTAACGAATATTAGTGGCCACATCAAAAAGGTTGTCGTTGGGAGCGCCTATAGAATCTTTCCAGAAAGGCATCACCTGCATCAATCCCAAAGCGCCCACATTACTTACAGCAAAAGGATCAAAGCGAGATTCCACAGTAATCAGCGCCAATATCAATTCAGGGCGAATTTCATGACGCTGACTATACACCCACACCCAGCGGGCAATTTCTTTGGCTTCGTGCTCGCTATTGCCAAAAATGACAATACGCTGACTCACCCTTTCCACCCAAGCATCGCGGATGGGTTGACTGGATTCGGGTGCAGGTTGGCTTAAAATGGCTTTGACATCTTGCTCTACTTCAGGGGCAACATCCATCATGCCAATATGGTGCTCGACAATGCGCATGGTGGCGGTATCTTGGGTGACGCGTTGTTGCTCTTCGGGGGTGCTGTAATACCAAATCGGTAAGCCAATAATGAAACCAATCACCATCAAGAATGCTAACCCCCCTTTGTGATGGGGGGAAAACAAGGATTGCATATTTTTCTTCAGTTGCTTTCCTTGGCTGCGATTGTAGCCAGCATATCAAGTGCGGCTTGGTTGATTCCTGCAAGACTTGATTCAGTAGCTTCACCAAGCCGTGGTTTGAGCTCAAGGGCATCACTTTCTAGGCCGCGATCACCCACGACAATCGTGAGGGGAATACCCATCAGTTCAGCATCTTTGAATTTCACGCCAGGGCGTTCATTTCTATCGTCGAAAAGTGCATTCACGCCAGCTTTGATCAAGTCGTTGTAGATGTTTGCCGCTGCTTCTGCCACGGCTTCATTTTTACCCACTGACACCACTGATACATCAAACGGGGCAATGTTGAGTGGCCATGCGATGCCTTTTTCATCATTGCATTGCTCGACGACTGCAGCCATTAAACGCGACACGCCGATACCGTAACAACCCATGGTGGCTACTGCACGCTTGCCATTTTCATCCTGAAACATCACTTCCATAGGTTGAGAATAAACAGTGCCAAGCTCAAAAATGTGACCAACCTCAATGCCGCGTGATAATTCCATAAAACCGTGGCAGCTAAAGCAGGTATCATTGGCTTGGGTTTGACGCAAATCAGCGATGATGGCATTTGGTACGTCTCGGTTGATGGAGACGCCAGCAGTATGGGTATCCGCTTTATTGCTGCCCATGATCATACCTTCAGCATTTTTGATAGCACTATCGATATACACTGGGCAACTCAGTCCCACAGGGCCGACATAACCCACAATGCCGCCAATGGATTTTACATCTTCATCGCTAGCCATTTCAATTTCGGTGGCGCCCAAAACACGCGTGAGTTTTACATCTTGCAATTGATCATCACCGCGCACGCAGGCAGCAATAGTTTGACCGTCGAGCTCGCCGCCGCTGACTTTAAAGATCAATGTTTTAAGTAAAGATTCGTTTGCGACATTGAGGAATGAAGCCACATCTTCCACAGCCGTTTTGTTTGGTGTGCTTACTTCCGTCAATTCACCTGCTGTGCCTTGGAAGACATGGGGAATGGCCATAGCTTTTTCCACGTTGGCGGCATAAGAGCAGCCAGAGCAGTGGGCAATCAAATCTTCGCCAGATTCAGCAAGCACATGAAACTCATGACTGGATGAACCACCAATAGAGCCGTTATCAGCTTCGACTGCACGGAATTTTAAACCCAAACGGTTAAAAATGCGGTGGTAGGTATCAAACATATTTTTATATTCGGCGGCCAAACATTCGCTATTGGCATGAAACGAATATGCATCTTTCATCACAAACTCGCGGCCACGCATCAAACCAAAACGTGGGCGAATTTCATCACGGAATTTGTTTTGTACTTGATACAAGTTCATGGGCAATTGTTTGTAAGAGCGCAGCTCGCGGCTCATCAAATCACAAATCACCTCTTCGTGGGTGGGGCCAAGGCATGATTCGTGATCGTGGCGATCTTTAAAGCGCAATAGCTCAGGGCCATATTTTTCCCAGCGGCCTGATTTTTGCCAAAACTCGGCAGGTTGCACCATAGGCATCAACAATTCTTGAGCGCCAGCGCGATTCATTTCTTCGCGTACAATGCCCTCAATTTTGCGCAAAACACGCAAGCCCATGGGTAAATAATCATATACACCACTGGTGACGCGGCGGATAAAGCCGGCTCTTAAAAGCAGTTGGTGGGAGACCACTTCTGCATCGGCAGGGGTGTCTCTAAGTGTTGGTGAAAATAATTTAGAATAGCGCATGGCGCGAAGCTAAAGCACAGCGAAAACCCTGCAAGTGTATAATGCTTAGCAGGTGTTAATCGCGCTCGCGAATGAATGAAAAGAACTCGTGTTTGTTGTCTTCTAACAACAGTGGGATGACCGACATTTCAACGTTGATGATTCGCCCGTTTTTGCATAAGGCTTGGGTTTGCATAGATTTGTATAACCAGGGCCCAACATTGGAAGCTAAATATTTTTGCATGCCTTTTTCATGGGCTTGGCGCATAGTTGGCGGCACAATCAAATCACTGAGCTTTTGACCCAACGCTTCGCGTGTTGACCAGCCAAACATAGATTCGGCGCTGCGATTCCAACCGGTGATATAGCCATCTTGGTTCATGGAAACATAAGCATCAAAAGTGCTGTCGATGACCCGTTGCAGGCGGTCGCGGCTGCGCTTGAGTTGCAACTGGCTGTGTTGCTGTTGCCGCAGCATGTTTTGCGAAAGTAAGCCGAAAGCCACAAAAGCAGATGATATAATCAAGCGCATCCAAATCTCATCGGGGTCATCACTGAGCAGCGTGTCCATAAAATCAGCATCCGAAAATACCAATGCGTGAAGGGCTGCTTCCAACGGCCAATATAATACACCCAAGAAAATACCGAGGTAGGTGAGGTGAACGCCTGTTGTTAAGTATTTTTTTAAGCCGGAGAACAAGGTTTTATTCATTAAATCAAAGGCTGCTTGCCATATTGATTATCTTCTTGGCTGGCTTGCACTAAGAAAATAAGCATCACAATCAGGCCAATAAGTGGCACAATATAAATCAATTGCCACCAGCCTGTGCGACCAGTGTCGTGCAACCTGCGCGTAGTAACGGCAATACTGGGAATAAATATAAATATTGAGAAAAGAGTGAGCAGTAGCGTGGACTGAAATTCAGCGGCAACCACCAAGAGGGCAACATAAATCAGGAAATAGATTAAGGTAAACATCCAATAGTCTTCGCGGGTAGCACGGCCAGAGAAGGTGGCGTAAAGCTGAATGGCGCGAATAAACTGAAACATTGAATCTCCTTATTTGTAGTTCAAATCCTTATTGATAAACCCGGAACACGCCTGTTTTTGATACCAAATCATGCAAGGTTTGACGGTGTTGCGTGAAAATCATACAGCCCATGCTGACTAGAGGAATGCAACTGCTCAAGGCAAAAAAGAAATGGTTGGTATCACCAGTTTTGAGATAAATGATGGTTTGCCCCAAAGCGATGATGGTGATGCCAAAGGCAATGTATCGAATGGATGCCATCAAAAGGTTGGGGTGTTTGCCTGTCTCTATATCAACAACGCACAGTTTCCATGGGCGCATGCCTGTGGTTGCGCCTTTGTGCCAAAAGCCAACATAGTAGGCATAAGTCACGGTGATGAAGAGTAGGTTTTGCACCCATCGGGCTGGTGTGGCACCAGTGAGTAGTTCAACGCCTGTAAGGGTAAGGCCAACCAAAATAAAAGTGATAGCAAAAACGATAATCAAATCGTACAAGGCAGAAAACATACGCGTTGTAATGCCTACAGTTTTTCCCTTCTGCCGCTGGCTTGTTGCTTGTTGGCTTACCCGCTCACTCACACTGCACTCCCTGTGTTTGCTTTCCATGCTTCCAATGAAAGTAAAGACGCTTCAGATACCATACGGCGGCGCTCTGAGCGCGCAAGCCTGCGTTTGCCATCGCGCTTTGGCGCAGGAGGAAGTAAACCAAAATTGATGTTCATGGGTTGGAAATCTTCGATGCGGGTGCCTGAGATATGTGCAAGCAAAGCGCCAAAGGCAGTGTCTTCTGGCGGAATGTTTGGCTCGCGGCCTTGCACGATATCAGCGATAAAACGGCCTGCCATCAAGCCCATGCTTGCAGATTCTACGTAACCTTCCACACCTGTGATTTGTCCTGCAAACATAATCCGAGGGTCTTTTTTTAGTCGAAGTGATTTATCCAAAAGCAACGGTGATTTGATAAAGGTATTACGATGCAAACTCCCCAAGCGGAAATATTCTGCATTTTCTAAGCCCGGAATCATCGCAAACACACGCTTTTGATCGCCATATTTCATTTTGGTTTGGAAGCCTACAATATTGAGCAAGCTCTTGGCGCGGTTATCCTGGCGCAATTGCACCACGGCATAATATTTTTCACCTGTGACCGGATGATCAAGACCCACAGGTTTCATGGGTCCAAAGCGCGGTGTTTCGCGGCCACGTTCGGCCATTACTTCAATGGGCATGCAGCCATCAAAAAAGGGCACATCCTCAAAGTCTTTAAATGCCATGTATTCAGCATCGAGCAACGCATCAATAAAGGTGTTGTATTGTTCTTCATTCATGGGGCAATTGAGGTAATCACCCATTTCACCTTCAACCACATTTTTATCATAACGTGATTTCCAATAAGCCACATCCATATTCACAGTTTCAGCATCCACCACAGGGGCAATGGCATCAAAGAAGCTTAAATGATCTTCGCCGGCAATCTTTTGAATTTCGTTATACAACGCATCTGAAGTCAGCGGCCCAGAAGCAATCAGCACAATGCCATCTTCTGGGATGGTGGTGACTTCATCATGGATGAAGGTAATCAGTGGTTCGTTTTTAAGTTTGTCGGTCACCGTTTGAGAAAACAATTCCCTGTCCACAGCCATGGCTCCACCAGCGGGCAACTGGGCAATATGGCCAGCTGCCATAATGAGCGAATCAAGGCGGCGCATTTCTTCATGCAACAAACCCACCGCATTTTCGAGGTTGTCAGCGCGAAAGGAATTCGAGCAAACAAGCTCAGCACATTTGTCGGTATGATGCGCCGCCGTCATGCGTTTGGGGCGCATTTCGTAGAGATTCACTGCAATACCAGCCTTAGCCAATTGCCATGCTGCTTCAGAGCCCGCAAGACCTGCGCCAATGATATGGATAGGGGTTGGGCTCATAGGTGGTGTGTTCCTTAGGTTTTAGATTATTTGGCTGGTGCCGTCCATAACAACCAGTTGCCGATCGTGTCGGTCTCTGGTGCATTTGGGTCGCGGTTAGAATGGAAAATAATCGTGTTGTTGTCCAGCCATGTTGGGCCACCATCGGTAACATTCTCTCCAAAAGTAATGCGTTTTATTTTCTTGCTGGCCACATTAAGTGTGTAAACGGATGTTTGCAAAACATCACCGGCGCTATCGCGATTGGATACAAATACAATGTGTTTGCCATCAGTGCTCCATGAAGGTTCTACATCAGCAAAGGGGCTGCTTGTAAGTTGTGTAAGCGCTGATCCATCAATGTTTTGTGTCCAGATATCGAAGTTACCATTGTCTTCGCGTACAAAGACGATGGATTTACCATCGGCAGAAATATCACCATCAAAACCTTCTCCGAGAAGTACCACACCGTCAGCACCAGCTTTTTTGATAAATAGATTGGGTTGCCAAAATTTATTGGCAACGCCTGTTGTCGTTTTTTCATAACCTGATTTGTAAGCCCAATATGCTTCATGGTACATGCGCCATTTTTGGCCGACCAACTGGGTATGTAGGGTTCCATCGGAATGCTGGCTTTCAATGCGTGAACGGCGCGTAGCTTCTAAAGATGCGTCGAAAACCCAAAGGCTGGCATCAGCTGTTGCATTGATATGATTGGGGAGTAATAAACTATTAAACACGCCATTCCCAATCGAAGTTTGGCTATTTTTTGAAGCAATCCACGGGGTGAAATAACCAAGGCGATTGCTGATATAACCGATATCGCCATTGGCTAAGGCCACACCATCGCGAATGGTGTCCCTATCATTCAAGGCTTCAACGTTGCTGGTCATGTTCAGCGTTTTGCGGTTAAGTTGTATTACCTGAAACTTGCGATTGACCTGTTGGGCATAGACTAAGAATTCACCAGCCACATTGGGATAAATCATGTCGACTTTTTCAGTGACGAAAAGTGGTTGCATGGCTGATGGTTCACCATTTGCAGTTGCTGCCATAGCAGCAGTAGCAACGCAGCTTGCGAGCATAAGCGGAAATATTTTTTTCATGGTTGTACCCCTTAAATAGATTCGAGGCGGCAGCATAAGAATGATTTGATTGATGTCGATTGAACATAGCATTAAATTCTGATAATAATCGTTTTGGGATAAGGGTATTTTTTTATTTAAGGAGAGCTTATGAGGTTATTGATGTTAAAAATTTTCAGGTTTGGGGCAGTGTGTTTCACTGTGGTAGGTATACAGGCCTGTACTTTGGAAGGTGGTTGTGAATACTATTACAACTACAGCACAGGCAACGATTATATGTGCACTGATGTTTCAACAAATGATATCCTCCCGCCAAAAGATTCTGATGTTTGTTTCTACGGTGATGGAAACTCATTCCATGAAAGCACCTCCTGTTCTTCACTGGGCTATAGCACGCCAAACTCTTATTCTTCTGATATTCTTTACTATAACAGCAATAAAGATCCAAGCCCTTATGGATCATATGGCTCAGGCTCTTTTGGTGGTTCTGGTGGTAGCACCGGTGGAAATGTCTGCAATGAAGCCACAGTTTGGACTGGGGACCCAGCTGATGTTCAGGTGAGTACAATTTGCCAAGGTGCTTGTGTTTATGCTAATGCTGGGCATCAGCAAGGCTTGAGCTCAAGTTGTAGTATCGTTGCAAGCTGGGGAGCAACTTCCAGCTGTAGCGTGTGTCCTTAAGGAGATATGAGATGAAGAAATTATTGATGATTTTTACATTGGCGCTTTCATGCGCTTCGGTCGCATCTGCTTCAGATCTTTTTTATAGTAGCTCCTACCCTGCTGACGAACAGGCTTCAGGGTGTGAGGTAAACCATGAGCTCCGTTATGATGCTGCCAGCCAACAAATGAGTTGGGTTGTCGCTAGCGTTTGCTCAGGGCAAATAGCTGCTAGTGATGCAGTGCAGTTCAGTGTCAACGCAATGCGGGCATGGACGTATGCCTTGCATAAAGGCGTGGACTGGGCTTCAACTGCTTCTGCTGGTGACTTTCAAGCCTTACACCATTGGCAAGATAATCTGGCTATCAACGTAGCTACCTCTACAGACGCATTGGGATCTGATGCTGCTTATATTGTGGTTAGTAATAATCAGTTTGCAGGTGAATTGGCCAAACCGATGCTTATTTCAGCACAAGAGTTAGGGGTTGGTATTGCTGCTATTGAAGTATCACGGAAAATCGAAATAGCTTTAAGACAAGCACCGAAGGAATAGATTACCGAATAGGACAGAGTATGAAAGGGGCACACGTAAGGTGTCCCTTTTTTATGTGGCTATCTGAATTAAACGAATGCCGTTTTCTTCAATGGTGATGCGTTTTTGTTTGTAGAGTGAACCAATGGTTTTTTTGAAGATTTTTTTACTCACGCCAAACATGGCTTTGATGGCTTCGGGGTCACTTTTATCGTGCAGCGGTAAGAAGCCTTTGTTGGTTTTGAGTTTATAAAGTATGGCTTCGCCAACTTCATCGGTTTTGTCGCTGGCTTGTTTGAATAGACATAAATCAATTTTGCGATCAGGGCGGATGTTTTGGATAAAACCTTTCAGGCGTTCTCCGTGTTTGAGAGGTTGCAACACTTCATGCTTATGCAACAGGGCAAGATGGGTGTTGTTCACAATCATTTGGTAACCCAAGTCAGTTTTGTTGGCGTTGAGCAGCTCCACTTCCTGGCCAACTGTGAATTCACCTAAGGATTCTTCATCAACAAAGTCGCGGATTTTGGTGGAGGCTGCAATGCGGCCACTGCTTTCATCTTTATAGATATATACGATGTAGGATTTACCTACTTCAGGGCGGTAGGTTTGCTCATCATAAGGCAGCAATAAATCCTTGGGTAAACCCCAATCTAAGAAAGCACCCGCTTGATTTACGGCCACACAATTGAGAAAGGCAAACTCCCCCACTTGGGCAAGCGGCGTAAGGGTGGTCGCAATCAAACGATCTTCAGAATCAAAATAGAGAAATACTTCAAGCTTTTCACCAATGGTGTAAGCGGCAGGTACATATCGAATCGGCAACAAAATTTCACCAAAGTTTTCACCATCAAGGTATAAGCCGAAATCAACTTCTTTGACGATGGTTAATGGATTGGTTTTGCCAATTTGAATCATGGGCGGGCTCCGTGGCAGAAAAAAGCTTTTGCGGCAAAGCTGCAACAAGGTTGGCACGATAGAGCAAAGCAGCTAATCGACAAGGCTTATTATCGCGGCATAATCGCCGCCATGAAAAACCTGATACTCCTTATCGGCCTTCTCTTCATTACAGGTTGCGCCACAGTAGAAAACAATTTCGACCCTCTGGAGTCGATGAACAGAAAAGTGGATGGTTTTAATACTGCCCTTGATGAAGCGACATTGCGCCCTATTTCAAAAGGGTACGTGGCGGTTGTACCTGAAGGTGTACGCCATTCGGTCACCAACTTTTTCCATAATTTACAAGAGCCCAATACCATCGTGAATGATGTGTTGCAGGGTAAAGTGGTGCAGGGCTTAGCGGATACTGCGCGTTTTGTGATTAATACGACGGTTGGTGTTGCTGGTCTGTTTGATGTGGCCTCGCATTTGAATTTAAAACGTAATCAAGAAGATTTTGGGCAAACCTTGGCGGTGTGGGGCGTTAATCAGGGCGCATATATTGTGTATCCCGTCATTGGCCCCAGTGCAGTGCGTGAAACGCCAGGCCTGGTAGTGAGTTGGCTTCTGGATTTGTCGAGTTATGCCAGCATGTATTTATCGCCTGAGGCGACCATTGCCACATATGTACTTAAATACACTGATGAGCGTGCAGGCATTGAAGACTTTGTGAAGATGCGGGATGAAATGGCGCTGGATGCTTATGTGTTTGTGCGCGAAGGCTGGCGCCAAAACCGTGAATACCGTGTGTTCGATGGTAACCCGCCTGCTAAGCCGCAAGGTGAAACAGATGAGTTCGCTGATGAGTTTGCCGACGAATTCGCTGATGAACCCAAGGATGAGTTTAATCACTGATTCCCCTTTAACAACCGATGCGGATGGGTTTAGCAACAGTCCTGATGTAAAGCTTCTCTACCAAACGGCGCTCGCTTCATCAGCAGAACATGTCGCTATGTATCAAGCCAAAGCTCATCCCTTGTTGCTCGAACTCAAGCGGAAGGTAGCAACCTTACATTTGCAGCAATCGTTTAAGCCAGACATCGATGAGCTCCATCATATCGGATTAAACACAGCTCCCCTGCAAAGCAGCTATGATTTAATATTGCTGATCCCCAGCAAAGATAAAATCCAAACATTAGGCTGGATGGCCGATGCATTTTTGCATTTAAATGAGCAAGGCAAGCTTCTGGTGGCCTGCGAAAATCAGTATGGCGCAAAATCGTATGAAAATGCGCTCAAGAAACTTGCAGGCCATGCCTACGGTTTCTCCAAAGCCAAGTGCCGCTGCTTTTCAGCAAAACGTAGTCAGACCTTTGATTCCCAATTGCAGCGTGAATGGTTAGCTAAAGCTAAGCCACAAGTTGTTGATAGCCATGGGCTATGGGCGCAGCCAGGTTTGTTCAGTTGGAAATCTGCTGATGTGGGTTCTTTGCTTTTGCTTGAGCATCTGCCCAAGCTGCAAGGCAAGGGCATGGATTTATGTGCGGGTTATGGTTTGCTCAGCGCCGAAATACTCAACACAGCAAATCAGATTACGCATTTGCATGTGGTGGAAGCCGATGCGGATGGTTTGATCTGTGCACAAAAGAACTTGGCATGTTTTTCACTGCCTATCGACTATCATCACCTGGATGCAATCGAAGAAAAATTACCTAAACACTTAGATTGGGTGGTGTGCAATCCGCCGTTTCATCGCGGGCAAGCGCGGGATGTCAGCATAGGACAACGTATTGTTGAACGTGCTTGTGATAGTTTGGTGGTTGGTGGTGTTGTGTATATCGTGGCCAATCGGCAACTGCCTTATGAGAATATTTTGAAGGCGAAGTTAGCTGCTGTGGAAGTTATAGCTGCGGATTTGGGCTTTAAAATCATCAGGGGAATCAAATAAATGGCACAAAAGTTAGAGCGTTTGGAAAAATTGATGTCGCGGTTGGGTTATGGTTCGCGTAAAGATGTACCCTATTGGATTAAGGAAGGTTGGTTGACGGTCAATGGTGAAAAACCGACTTCGCCTTCGCAAAAAGTTTTTGCCGATGAAGTGCGTTTGGAAGGCGAGCAGCTGGATGCACCAGATGGCTTGTCGGTGGTTTACCATAAACCTTTGGGTGTAGTATGTTCGCGCAAAGAAGTGGGACGCTTGATTTATGATGACTTGCCAGAGCGCTGGTTGGAGCGAAAACCGGCGCTTTCCAGTGTGGGTAGATTGGACAAAGAAACATCCGGGCTACTTATCCTTACCGATGATGGTAACCTCAATCATTATTTAACCAGCCCTAAAAACCATATTTCTAAAACCTATGCAGTAACCTTAGCAGAGCCGCTACAAGGTAATGAAGTGGACTTGTTTGCAGCAGGCACGCTGATGTTGGAAGCTGATGATAAACCTTGTTTGCCAGCAGAGCTTACGGTGACGGGTGAGAACACCGCGACAATCGTGTTGCATGAAGGAAGATATCATCAGGTGCGGCGTATGTTTGCCGCAGTTGGCAACCATGTTGCTAGCCTCAAGCGTACACATACTGGCAAGCTGGGACTTGAGGGCTTGGGTTTGGCAGCTGGCGAATACCGTGTGATTGAAGCTGATGATTTGATGGCTTTGATTGAGGGTAGATAGGAGTATTAAGATTTTAGGCACAAGTGTAATGCGAAGCATGTTGCTCCTCATCGCGTTGTCCACCATGGCAGCGTCAGCTATGGCTGAGCCTGTGAACCTAAAACTCAAATGGAAACATGCTTTTCAATTTGCAGGCTATTACATGGCCAAGGAAAAAGGTTTTTATCAAGACCAAGGACTTGATGTATCGATTTTGGAAGCACACCAAGATCAGGTCTGTAACGGTGCTGGTAAAAAGCCTGCATGTTTTATGGCTAGTGACTTTGGTGCAATCGTTGAAAATCAAGATGGAGATGAGCACAAAGTGTTGGCGGCGATTTTCCAACATAACCCCTTGGTTTTGATTGTTTTGGAATCATCGCAGATTCGTTCATGGAGAGATTTGAAAGGCAAACGTATCATGTTGGCACGCAAGACTAATGCAGATATCAAAGCTGCATTATCTAAAGTAGGCATTCAAGCAGGTGATTATGAGCTGCAAGATACCAGCTTTAATCTCCAAGACTTGATTGACGGCAAAACTGATGCGTTTGCGGCTTATGTGACAGACCAACCGCACCGCCTAGATTTACTAGGGGTTTCTTATCGGCTGTTATATCCGGCTGATGAAGGTATCGACTTTTATGGTGATATTCTTGTTACCAGAACGGAAGAGATTCGTGAAAATCCAGCGCGGGTGCATGCATTCAAGATAGCGTCGCTTCAAGGATGGGAATATGCACTTGATCATCTCGATGAGACTATTGATGTGATTCTTATGAAGTACAATACACAGCATTTTTCAAGAAAAGATTTGTACATGGAAGCTGTGGCCACCAAGAAAATGATTTTGGGTGATGTGGTGCAAGTCGGATATATGAGCCGTCAACGCTGGATGCATGTGAGTGATGTCTACAAAAAACAAGGCTTGCTGCCGATGGACTTTGATATAGATGAGTTTATTTATGAGCCAAAGCCGAGTTTCTTTGAAACAACATTCACCTACATCAAAGAAATTCTCATGGTTGGATTCCTGCTCATGGTTGCATTCTTTATGTTTCATATTTGGCGACTAAAAAGCGCAGTAAAACAGCGTACTGAGCATTTGGCCAGGAGTGATGCTCGATTTAAAGCGCTGTTCTATGGCAATCGCTGTGTTGAATTGGTTCTTGACGAAGGAACGGGTGATATTCTTGAGGCCAATGCAGCTGCTGAGTCATTTTATGGTTATACAAGGGCGCAACTGTTGGAAAAAAACATTGCCGATATCAATATGCTTAGCAAGGCCGAAGTAGCCAAGGAATTGGAAGCTGCAGCTAAAGAAATGCGGAATCATTTTTTCTTTCAGCATTGCTTATCTGATGGCTCTGTTCGTGATGTAGAAGTGTATTCGGGCCCCATGATTTGGGATGATAAGAAAGTGCTGTATTCAATTATCCATGATATTACCGAACGCAAGCGTGCAGAAGCCTCGGTGCAGAAATTATCACGAGCTATTCAACATGTTGGGGAGGCAATCATTATTACCGATCCCTATGGCGTGATTGAATATGCCAACCCTGCATTTACAAAAATTACTGGATATACTTTAGATGATGTATTAGAGAAAAAATCCATGCATTTCTTTACGAATGCCCTTTCGGATCAGGCAAATGCTGATATGTGGCAGCATTTGTTGGATGGTAAGGTATGGCGCACCAAGATTGAGGATCAACGTAAAGATGGGTTGAAATTTTCAGGTACTCTGACTGTTTCTTCTTTAAAGAATGCGGAGGGTCGCATCACACACAATGTGGCGCTGCTGCAAGATTTAACCAGCCATGACGCTTTAGAGAATAGTTTTTATCAAGCCCAGAAGATGGAAGCCATTGGCACGCTTGTCGGCGGTATTGCCCATGATTTTAATAACACCTTAGCAGGCATTCGTGGCAACCTTTATTTGGCTAAAATGCAACAGGATTTAGCGCCTGCTGTAGCAAAACGCTTGGATATTATCGAGTCGCTCAGTATTCGTGCTGCGGACATGATTAGCCAACTGCTTACCTTTGCCCGCAAAAGTTTGGTCAGTTTAGAGCCGCTGGAGCTCAATGCTTTTATGTATGACTTAAAGCGGTTTTTTGAGGCTTCGATTCCTGAAAATGTGGAAGTGAAATTCGAAGTGACCGAGCAGTCTTTGGTGGTGTTGGGCGATGTGACCCAGCTGCATCAAATTTTGATGAATTTGATGGGGAATGCTTTGGATGCTGTTGCATCGGTAGCCCAACCTAGGATTACTGTTTCTTTGGCACTTTTCGAGGTGGATGAGGTCTTTTTGCAAGCACATCCTTATTTTAAAGCTGAAAGTTATGCCCGTTTTAGTGTCAGTGATAATGGCTGTGGTATAGAAAGTGTAAATTTAGATCATATTTTTGAACCGTTTTTTACGACCAAAGAGCAAGGTAAGGGCACAGGGTTAGGGCTGGCGATGATTTTTGGTGCAGCCAAATCACATGCTGGATTTTTAGAGGTCGAAAGTGAGTTCGGCGTCGGTGCCACGTTTGATGTGTATATCCCACTAACAAGCCGCCCATTGAACGCAGTATCTTCGGAGCAAGATCTTTTGGTGGTTGAGGGACATGGGGAATGTGTTTTGCTTGTTGATGATGAGCAAAATGTTCTCAACGCTGGCCAGGAGGTATTAATCAGTCTTGGTTATCGAGTGCACACAGCAACCGATGGCGTGATGGCGACTGAAGTGTTTATGAAACATGCCGAAGATATTGATTTGGTGTTGATTGATGTGGTGATGCCTAAGCTTGGCGGTTTTGAAGCCGTAGCTGCCATGCGTAATGTTAGACCAGATTTGAAGGCGGTATTTTCTTCCGGTTATGATAAGGATGAGGTGCTGAAAACAAATGCAGCGCAAGGCTCAGTAGTGATGTTGGCTAAACCATATAGTATCCAATCACTTAGTCAGGTTGTTCGCAAAGTATTGGACGGGAATTAAGCCGTAATAAAAAAAATTTACAGTGAGGTAAGGTGGTGCTGAGACCAGCTAGCCGCTATCTTGCCGCGCATGGCAGATATCGGCACCAAGCAACTCAATCAAGCGCAATATGACGCCGTGTATTATCGTGGAGGGCCTTTGCTGGTGCTAGCGGGTGCTGGCTCTGGAAAAACGCGTGTGATTACTGAGCGTATTGCAGCATTGGTTGAGCGCGATGTGCCAGAAGATGCGATTACTGCCGTAACCTTCACGAACAAAGCAGCGCGAGAAATGCGCGAGCGATTAAGCGCGAGATTGGGTGATCGTGAGAAAAGATTACGTATCTGCACCTTCCACGCTTTGGGTTTGATGATGGTGCGCGAGCATGCAGCGTTGGTTGGCAGACGAGCACGCCTTTCTATTTTTGCAGTATCTGAGCAAAAATCATCCATGCGCTCAGTGCTTGCCGATTTAAACTTACCCTCAGACAACGACCAAGTGGATCGCAGCTTGGCCAAACTATCTCAATTTAAAAATGGCATGATTGAAACGGGTGATAATGCCTTGGCCAAAATCGCTGAAAATTATGAAGCCTTGTTGCAGAAAATGAATGCCGTGGATTTTGATGATTTGATTGTGTTGCCTATTCGGTTACTTAGCGAAAATCCTGAAGTGCGCGCTTTATGGCAAAGCCGCTGTCGCCACTTTTTGGTGGATGAATATCAGGACTCCAGCCGCACCCAGTATGATTTTGTGCGTTTGCTTGCTCCTGAAGATGCCAATTTGACAGTGGTGGGTGATGATGATCAATCCATCTATGGTTGGCGCGGTGCGGAAGTGAAAAACCTATTTCAATTGCAGCGCGATTACCCGTCGTTAGAAGTGGTCAGGCTTGAAGAAAACTATCGCTCTACTGGTTCTATTCTTCAGGCCGCGAATAGTTTGATTGCCAACAATACCGGCAGGCTGGGTAAAACCCTGCGTTCGAATCTCGGTCAGGGCAAAAAGGTGCGTATTTGGGAAGCCCCCACAGCTGTAGACGAAGCCGAGCGGGTGGCGGCTGAAATCAGAGCTCAGCGCGCTTCGGCGGGGGTGAAATGGGACGACTTCTGCATTTTGTATCGCGCTTCGTTTCGTTCGCGTCAGTTAGAAATCGCCATGCGTGATGCGGGTATTCCGTATCATGTGTCGGGTGGTTTATCCTTTTTTGATTACACCGAAATCCAAGATACCCTGGCTTATATGCGACTTATCTCAAATTTCTCTGATGATTTGGCTTTTATGCGAGCAATTTCTCGGCCGCGGCGTGGCATTGGCAGTAAAGCTTTGGAAGTGATTGGTGATTACGCAGAGCGCAAAAAAATGTCCATGCTTGAAGCTTGTGTGGATGAAGGATTTGAACACTCCAAGCAAGAGATGCTCAAATTGTTTGGTCGTTTGATTGTCGATTTGGAACATGTGTTCTTGCACGGCGAAGCTGATGATGCTTTTGATATGATGCTGGAGCAAACCGGGCTTGAAGATGCCATTCGCCGCGAAGCTGAGAATGAAGATGAGGAAGAGCGGCGCATGGGAAATGTGCTGAGCCTGCGCACTTGGTGGATTCGCCATTGTGAAAAGGGCGGTAATTTAAGCACCTTCTTGCAACATATTTTCTTGCTTGCCGATAATGAAGATGATGACCCGCAAGGGCAGGTGCGTTTGATGACTGTGCATGGCGCTAAAGGTTTGGAATTCTCACATGTGTTTGTGGTGGGGATGGAAGAAGGCACTTTCCCGCATAAAAATGCCATGGATGAGAACCGCCTCGAAGAAGAACGGCGCTTGATGTATGTGGCCATGACCCGAGCGCGCCATCGCCTGACCTTAAGCTATGCCAAATCGCAGCGGAAATTTGGCCAAATTGAAAGTATGGGGCCTTCGCCCTTTTTGCAGGAAATTGATAAAGATGTATTGCATTGGGTAGATGGTGAGGCCGATTGTGATGAGAGCAGGGCTGATGCTAAAGAAGAGGTAGATGCCCATATGGCAGCCATGCGAGAAATGTTGGGTTTGGACTAAGAGGTAGTCATGACAGAACAGATGAATATCAAAGCGTTGATGCAAACCAGTGGTGTGAAATTTGGCACCTCTGGCGCTCGCGGACTGGTGGTCGATATGACCGACAAGGTTTGTTATGCCTACACCCTGGCATTTTTGCAGTATCTCACAGAACACGGTGATATTCAGTTGGGTGATCAAGTGGCTGTGGCTGGGGATTTGCGCCCAAGCTCACCACGCATGATGGCGGCAGTGGGAGCCGCAATTTCAGATGCTGGTTTTGTGCCGCTTTCGTGTGGCTTTGTGTCCACACCTGCTGTGGCTTTGTATGCCATGAAGCGCAATATGGCTTGTATGATGGTCACGGGCAGCCATATCCCCGACGATAGAAATGGCATTAAGTTTTATAAACCTACCGGTGAAATTCTTAAAGGTGATGAGCAGGGTATGACGGCCAAAACGGTGAGTTTGCCAGCAAATCGATTTGCTGAAGATGGGGCTTTGTTGGTAGCCTTTGCGTGGGCCGACAAAACAGATGTGGCTTATCATGAATATGTAAAACGTTTTCTCGACTTCTTTCCATCAAACATGCTCGCTGGTCAGCGCATCGGCATTTATGAGCATTCATCGGTGGCTAGGGATTGTATGCTGGAAGTGGTACAAAAGCTGGGTGCTGAAGCCATCAGTTTGGGCCGCTCCGATACGTTTATCCCTGTAGATACCGAAGCAGTTCGTCCTGAAGATGTGGTCTTGGCCAAACAATGGGCGTCGGAATTGAACCTTGATTGCATCATTTCTGCCGATGGCGATGGCGATAGGCCTTTGGTCAGTGATGAGTTTGGCGCTTGGTTGCGCGGTGATGTAGCAGGCATTGTTTGCGCCAAATATTTGCATGCGAAAGCAGTGGTTACACCCGTGAGTAGCAACAGCGCTTTGGAAGCCACGAATTATTTTGAAAAAACAACCCGTACTCGTATTGGCTCGCCCTTTGTGATTGAGGCTATGCATGCTGATGTGTTTTCTGGCATAAACGCAGTGGTGGGTTACGAAGCCAATGGTGGTTTTTTATCTGCCACGCCTTTAGTGAAAAATGCTAAAACATTATCGGCGTTACCAACACGCGATGCTCTGATTGTGCCACTTACTGTGTTAGGTACAGCAATTGCAGCCAAACAAAGTATTTCAGCGCTGTTAAAAACCTTGCCGCAGCGGTTTACGGCCAGCGATAGGGTGCAAAATTTTGCCGCTGAAAAGAGCGAAGCTAGACTGGCTGATTTAAAACAAGCCAATGCCCAAGCGAATATATTTGCTGCAAACCACTTGTTGCAGGCGATGTTTGGTGATGTGACTGATGTGGATATCACCGATGGTGTGCGCGTGACGTTTGCGTCATCTGAAATTGTGCATTTAAGACCATCGGGCAATGCCCCCGAATTGCGTTGTTATGTGGAAGCAGCCAGCGAAAGCCGCGTCCAAGCGATGTTGCTACAAGGTATGGGCTTATTGGAAAGTTGGAAATAAATCTAGCGCCAATCTGACGCTTGTTAGCGCACAATTTATCCCTGCAAAAGTCTCAATAGAGAAAGCAAGTGAAACAGGTATGGTCAACTGCGCCCTTGCAATTTGTGTTGATGGCTATATCTTTCGCGACGTTAAAAGTGAGCTGCGGCTCGCTTTTTTTGTTTTTACAGGCTGGGAAAGCGAAAAAGGTTTGGTTGGAAGGGATAGGCTACGTGGCAGATATTGAAACAACAATCAGAGGTTTAGCAGAGCCAATTGTTGACGAATTGGGCATCGACTACTTGGGTGTAGTGATGACGGGTTCGGGTGACAATCGCGTGGTGCGTGTGGTTGTCGATTGTCGCGGCGGCGTGGGTGTGGAAGCGCTGCGTCGGTTGAGCAAGGGTCTGTCATTGCAGCTGGACGCTGAGGATTTGATTCCAGGGAAATATCACCTTGAAATCAGCTCGCCTGGTTTTGATTGGCCACTGACCACAGCATCAGATTATGCCCGCTATTTGAATGATTATTTGCGGATTAAATTTGAAAATGGTGTGGTGCTGGAAGGCGAGAATCTTGGCCTTGATGAGACTGGCGAGATTTTGCGCATCAGCGATGGTGAAGTGGAACGTGATGTGAAACTGTCTGAAACACGCTTGGTGATTCGTACCGTGAACTGGTCAAAAGTTTCAGGTGGTAAAAAAACTGGAAACGCAAAAAAGACGAAGAAGTCGAATAGTAAAAAATAATTTTGAAGGGTCTTGAATTATGAATGCTGATATGTTGCAAGTTGCAGACGCGGTAGCGCGTGAGAAATCTGTAGAACGTGAATTGGTGCTGGAATCGATGGAGCAGGCTTTAAGAACTGCTGCACGCCGCACCTATGGCACAAAAACTATCGATGCAATCATCGACCGTACAACGGGTGAAATTGGTTTGTTCCATGTGCGCACCACTGTTGAAGAAGTTGAAGATGAAGAAAATGAGCTGACTTTAGAGCAGGCCAAAGCTTTGGATGCAGATGCTGAAATCGGCACTACATTTGAAGAATCATTGCCGCCAATTACTTTGGACCGTGTTGCAGCCCAGACAGCCAAACAAGTGATTAATCAAAAAATCCGTGAAGCAGAGCGCGCACAAGTGGTGGCAGAATATGAACCACGCGTGGGTGAAATTGTTGTGGGTATCGTTAAGCGCGTCGAACGCGGCAATGTGTATGTGGATTTGGGTCGCGGCGAAGGCGTGATGTATCGCGAAGATATGTTGCCACGCGAATCATTCCGTCAAGGTGATCGTATCCGTACTTATTTACGCGAAGTTCGCAATCAGCCCAAAGGCGCATTGGTGTATTTATCACGCGCTGATGCAGGCATGGTATTGAAACTATTTGAACAAGAAGTGCCTGAAATCCAGGATGGTTTAGTGGTGATTCAAGCGATTTCTCGTGACCCAGGCTCACGCAGTAAAATTGCTGTGATTTCAACGGATATCGGCGTTGATCCAGTTGGTGCTTGTGTGGGCATGCGTGGTTCACGTGTGCAAGCTGTGGTGAATGAATTGCACGGCGAGAAAATTGATATTATTGAATGGACAGAAGATCCAGCAGCATTTGTGATTAATGCTTTGGCACCAGCAGAAGTAGAGCGTGTATTGGTGGATGAAGATTCTAAATCCATCGAAGTGGCAGTGGCAGAAGATCAATTAGCCATCGCTATTGGTCGCCGTGGTCAAAACGTAAACCTAGCTTCTGGTTTGACAGGCTGGGACATTGAAATCATGACTTTGGGTGATGAAAAACAAAAGCGCGTAGAAGAAGTGCAAGCGGTGAAAGATGCTTTTGCTGCCGGCTTGGATATTGATGAAGACTTCTCTTTGTTATTAATCAACGAAGGCTTTATGTCGCTGACTGATATTGCGTATTGTGATGTGAATGAATTGACTGCGATTGATGGTCTTGAGCCAGAATTGGCAGCGGAAATTCAGAAGCGTGCCCGTGATAGCCTGTTAAACTCAGCACTTGAGCAAGAAGGCGCTGATGTGTCTGCAGAAACCCTGGTGGCCTTGATGGATGTGGCTGGTATGACTGCTGATGTGGCAGAAACATTAACTTTGCAAGGCGTATTGAGTGCCAATGCTTTGGCTGATGCTGCTAGCGATGAAATCACGGGTGTGGATGAAGCGCAGTTGAATGCTTTGATTATTGCAGCACGTGAAGCTTGTGGTTGGTTTAAAGACTGATTTTGCAAGAGAAGTTAGAAAGTAAATCCAAGCGCACCTGTTTTGCCTGTCGGACAACGACAGACAAAGAATCATTGTTGCGTTTGGTGGTGGATGATGAGGGTCAGATTTGGCCGGATTTTTCTGCTAAACTTCCTGGCCGCGGCGTTTACCTTTGCATGTCACCTACATGTCTGCAAGGGTTGTCGGATAAGCGGCTTGGGGTGCTCAACCGTGACTTTTCGCCGCAGTTGCCACAGTGGTTGGTCTTACAGCAGCGATTGTCTGATATGCTTGGCCTCCGCATTAACCAGCTTATGACTGGGATGAGGCGGCGGGCAGCGATAGGTCGGGATGCAGTGATGCACCGGATGTGGAAGAAGGAAAAACTGTTGGTGTTGTTTGCCGCAGATGCAGGTGATGCACTGGTTCGGCAGGTGCAAGATGCAGTTGAGAAGCGCGATGAAAGTATGCAGCGCTCTCCAGTGCTGGTTTCTACGCTGGATGCTGACCAATTGGGTTTGGCGATGGCGAGAGAAAAAGTTTCGGTTGTTGCTTTTTCATGGGCCAATCCCGTGGCGAAGTTTCAACAATTATGTGTTTGGCAACAAGTGCTTGAGAATTTGAGTGCATCAACCAAACAAAAGGAAAGCAAGGTAACAAATGGCGAATAAACGTGTGTTAGATTTGGCAAAAGATTTGGGTGTGACTGCAGATGATGTGCAGCGCGCCGCGCAAGATGTAGGTGTGGCAGCTTCTGGGCCAGCCAGCAATCTGGATCAAGATGATGTGGCAAAAATAACAGCATCTATCCATGCCAAAGGCGGAAAGAAACCAGCAGGTAGTACAACCCTTACTTTGGGTAAGCCGCGTTCAACCAGCGCGGGATTAAGCCGCGGAGAATCAGGAAGCCACTCGGTAGAAGTGTCTGTTCGCCGTCGTCGCTCAAGGCCTGCAACCACGATTGTCGGGGCTTCGCCTGACGTTACCGCAGCGCCAAAACCAACTATTAAGCCTGCAGAACAAGCGCAAATCGCCGTTCAGCAAGCTGCTGAACAAAAGGCCGCTGATCAAAAAGCTGCAGCACTGAAAGCAGCCGCCCAAAAAGCAGCAGCCCATAAAGAGACTGAGCAAAAAGCTGCTGAAGTAAGCACGCGCCCATTGCCAACGCGCCCATTGCCAACACGACCTACAGTTTCCAGAACCACAGTGGCGGCTAAAGAAGCACCTGTGGCAGAAGTCAGTCATAAACCATTGCCAAAACCAACCTTGTCTCCAGCACAAATGGCTGCTGAGAAGATGGTTGCGCTCAAAGAAAGAAAATCAGAAGAACAAGCGGCGTTGCGTGAAAAACGCCGTGCGCCTAGACCGCAGCGTACATTGTCGCGCCCTGCCGATGCTCATGCAACGCCAAATGCTGGTGCTGCTGCAACGACTGGAAATGACAACGATCGTTTGCCAACACGTGCACCGCGTTCGCAAGCGCCACAAGGCCAATCGCGTCCCCAGCATCCAGGTGCTGCAGCGAAAGCGGGCGGCCCACGCACCACTATTCGTACGGGCTTAACCCCTGCGCAGATTGCTGCGCGTAAAGCGCCGCGTTCGTCGATGAAACAAATTGAAGAAAGGATCAGCACTGACAAACGTCAACAACGTCAGGTGCGTCCTGCGCAAAGCCGTCCAGCAGGTGGAGCAGCGCGTCCAAATACGACGGGTGCTGGTGCACCTATGCCACGGCGTACGCCATCGGTGGCGGTAGCGCCACTTGATCCAGCAGAAATGGCAGCTGCGCAGAAGAAGCGCGGTCCACAGCCTGTCCGTGCGCAAAAACGCAGACTTACACCAGCGGAGAAAGCAGCGCGTCGTGATTATTCGTCCAAACGTCATCAATCGCTTACACCTGAGCAAGAAGAGCGTATGGCGCGTTTGGCCAAAGGCGGCAGCCGTTCACGTCACATGGGTATCACTAAAGATGATGAGGCATTCGTGATTCGTGAAGTGGAAATTCCAAACAGCATCGTGGTGACTGATTTGGCCGCGCGTATGGCTGTGAAGTCGGCAGATCTTGTGAAAAAACTGTTCGAAATGGGGCAAATGATTTCTGTGAATGAAGCCCTGGATGCTGAAACCGCGCAATTGATTGTTGAAGAGTTTGGTCACAAACCAAAACTGATCAATGAAGCCGCCGTAGAAGATGCATTGATTGCTGAAGTTGAAGTGGATGAAGAAGCCTTGGTTCCACGCCCACCGGTTGTAGTGGTGATGGGCCATGTGGATCATGGTAAAACATCGATTTTGGATGCCTTGCGTAAAGCATCTGTTGCCCATGGCGAAGCTGGTGGTATTACCCAGCATATTGGCGCCTACATGGTGAAACTCGAAAGTAACCAACGTGTGGTCTTCGTTGATACGCCTGGCCATGAAGCCTTTACTGGCTTACGTGCTCGTGGTGCGAATCTTACGGATGTGGCGGTATTGGTAGTGGCTGCAGATGATGGTGTGATGCCGCAAACTGTAGAAGCGCTGAACCATGCTCGTGCTGCTGGTGTGCCGATTATCGTGGCAGTGAACAAGATGGATAAAGTTGGCGCTGATCCCGATAAGGTAAAACGCCAATTATCAGAATTGGATTTGCTGGCTGAAGATTGGGGCGGCGACACGATTTTCGTGAATGTTTCTGCGCATACTGGCCTTGGCCTTGATGAGCTATTGGAAATGTTGGCGCTACAAACTGAAATTCTTGAGCTTAAAGCCAACCCGAAACGTCCAGGACGTGGTGTGGTGATTGAATCACGTTTGGATAAAGGACGTGGTCCTGTGGCTACGGTCTTGGTTCAAAATGGTACATTCAAACAAGGTGACGCTGTGGTCGTTGGTACGGCTATGGGCCGTATTCGCGCCATTGTCGATGAAAATCAAAAACAACATAAAACTGCAGGCCCATCCATTCCGTTTGAATTGATTGGTTTGAGCTCTGTGCCTGAAGCAGGTCTTGAAATTGTCGCAGTTGAGAATGAACGCCAAGCCAAAGACATTGTGAGCTATCGTAAAGAGAAAGAGCGTCAACATGGCGTGACAAGCGATAAACGCGCTAGCCTTGATGATTTGTTCACCAATATGCAAAGCGGCGTAGCTGAAGTACCTGTATTGATCAAAGGCGACGTGACTGGTTCTGTCGATGCCATGGCTGAATCCTTGGCCGCATTGGGCACGGATGATGTGAAAGTGAAGCTGATTCATAAAGGCATTGGTGGTATCACTGAATCTGACATTATGCTCGCTTCGGCTGCCAAAGCGATTGTCATTGGCTTTAACGTTCGCCCTGAAGCTAAAGCCAAGAAATTGGCTGAGCAAGAAGGCGTGGATGTTCGTTTCTATAAAATTATTTACGAAGCTTTGGATGAAATTCGTTTGGCCATGGCTGGCAAATTGGCTCCAAATGAAGTTGAAAAAGTTACAGGTACTGCAGAAATTCGCGAAGTGTTCCAAACACCAAAAGCGGGTGCAGTGGCAGGTTCTTATATCACCGATGGTTATGTTCGCCGTGGTTCACGCGTGCGAGTATTGCGTCAAGGCACGTTGCTACATGACGGTGCTTTGGACTCCTTACGTCGCTTTAAAGACGATGTGAAAGAAGTGAAGAACGGTTATGAATGTGGTATTGGTCTTGAGAAATTCAATGATATGCAGCCTGGAGATACTTTCGAGTTTTATATCATTGAGGAAGTTGCGGCTACCCTTTAACGATGAAAAATCAAAAGTCACCAGCACTTGGTAGGTTTCAAAGTGATATGCATCGCTTGCTTACCACTGTGCTACAACGGGATATCGATGATCCGATGTTGCGGGGCATTATTGTCACCCGTTTTGAACTGGGTGACGAAAATGGTGTGGGCATTGCTTTTATTCACAGCCTTTTGCCTGTTGAAAAAAAGGAATGTATCTCGCGTTTGAATCGTATGAGTCCGCATATTTTGCATAAGCTGCGTAAAGCGCTGCCTAAGCGCCGTATGCCATCGCTGCAATTTCGCTGGGATGATAAGCTTGATGAAAGCCAACAATTGTTGGACACAATGAAGACACTCAGCCGCGGATGATATTGTTTCCTGACCAGTCGTGGGCAGCAGTGGTTGCACATATTCAACAAGCCAAACATATCTGGTTAACCACCCACCGTAGCCCTGATGCCGATGGAATAGGTTCACAATTGGCGATGTATGCCATTTTGACAGGCATGGGTAAACGCGTAACGATGTTTAATCGTGATCCGGCGCCACGTATTTGTGCTTATTTGCCCAATGCAGATAAAATTCAATTGGGTGAATTTCCGCCTGAAAGTGATATGGATACGGTCATCGCTTTGGATGCTGGCTCTATGGGCCGTTTGGGCTTTACTCCTGATTGTTATACCAATAAAACCCTGATTAATATTGATCATCATGCCAGTAACCCTGGTTATGGGCAGATTAATATCGTGAATGCTGCTTACTGTGCAACGGGTGCTATGATTTATGATTTGGCACAACACTTACAACAGACACTAAGCAAAGCTGCAGCTGAAGCGCTTTATGCTGCCTTGCTTACCGATACAGCAAGTTTCCATCTTGACCGTGTCGACGCCAAAGTATTTCGTATGGCTGCAGATCTTGTTGATGCTGGTGTGTCAGCTTCCAGCGCTGCCGAAGCAATTTACGATACTCAACCAGTGGCGAGGATTTCATTGCTGGCAGCAGCTTTGCAAACCCTTACCCTTACCAATGAACAACGCGTTGCTTGGCTGCATGTGGATCATCAACATTTAAAAACAACGGGTGGTGATGTTGAAGATACGGAAGGTTTTATTGATGTGGTACGCAGTATTGATTGCGTTGAGGTCGTTATTTTTGTTCGCCCAGAGAGTGATTTGCGCTGGAAAGTGAGTTTTCGTGGTAAGCATGGCTGCGATGTAGGAAAAATTGCGCTAGCATTAAAAGGTGGCGGACATACCTATTCTGCTGGCTGTGCAGTCAATGGCACATTGCAAGAAGTGTATGCCAAAATTCAAAAAGTTGTTGATGCCAGTTTTGCCTCATGAAGCCAGCAGCGCACCCGTGCGGTGTCATTTTTTTAGATAAACCCAAAGGTTGGACATCAAGACAAGCTGTTAGCTTTGTCATCCAATGCTTTTCCACACCCCAACAAAAAAACAGAAAACAGCGCCCCAAGGCTGGACATGCTGGCACCTTAGACCCCTTGGCTACGGGCATGCTTCCTATTTTGCTTGGTGAAGCCACACGTTTTGCCTCTTTTGGTTTAAATGCTGAAAAAGCATATGAAGTTACCTTCGATTTATCTTTTCAAACCGATACGCTAGACCTTGAAGGCGCAGTTATCGCAGAATATCCAGATGTGCATATTTCAGAAGCATTGTTAAACAACACCGTGTTTTCGTTTCTTGGAAATATCCAACAAATACCGCCGATTTATTCGGCGATTATGGTCGATGGTAAACGGGCACATGATAGGGCGCGAAAGGGTGAAAAAATTGAAATGTTAGCTAGGGAAGTCAGCATTAAATCCCTTGAGATTATCAACTTTGAAAACACGCTTGTAACCTTACGTGTGGTTTGCTCCAAAGGTACTTATATTCGCTCGTTGGCTAGAGATATTGGGGCAGCGATGGGTGTTGGCGGTTGCGTAACTATGCTACGCCGCGTGAGTAGTGGCGGCTGGCCAGAAGCATTGATGGTCAGCACCGAAGAGGTGGCAGAAAAAAAAGATGCATGTATTCTGCCGTTGCAAAAGTGGCTATGGGAACTTCCAAATATTGCATTAAATCGTGATGACGCAGTGCGCTTTGTGCGCGGCCAACGCTTGGTTCGTGAGATTGGCGAAATCAACAAGTCAGCTAACTTGTTTCAGGTTTCTAGCGATGGGGTGATGTTGGGCACAGCGACCATAGCGGATAAGGGTGAGGCAGACGTAAAGTATGTATTGCATCCGCAACGTGTTTTACCTTCTGCGCAGGAGAGGTTTATATGATGTTATTTTATCGATCATTTGCTTTGGCTTTTGCAGTGATGCTGGGGCTTTCTGTCTTGATGATGACGCCAGCCACAGCTGAGCAAACAACACATTCAGCAACACAACACAACCATGGAAAGGAGAAACACATGAGTGAGAACAATGTAGTAACGATTGAATTGGAAACAGGCACTGTAACTTTGGAGCTTTATCCTGATGTGGCACCAAAAACTGTAGAAAGCTTCAAAAAACTTATTAACCAGGGTTTTTATGATGGCCTTACTTTTCACCGTGTGATTCCTGGTTTTATGGCCCAAGGTGGCGACCCGGATGGAACGGGCATGGGTGGCCCAGGCTTTAAATTAAAAGCAGAGTTCAACGATAAGAAACATGTTCGCGGCACCCTTGCTATGGCGCGCACTGCAGACCCAGATTCTGCTGGCAGCCAATTCTATATCTGCTATGGCCCGCAACCACATTTGGATCACCAGTACACCATTTTCGGTCAAGTTACTGACGGCATGGAGCTTATCGATGGTGTGAAGAATGGCTCAGTCATGAAGAAGCTGACTGTGGTAGGAGAATAAACGCTGTGAACGAACAAGAAATGTTACAAATGTATGAAGATGCTGGTGCATTACTCAATGGCCATTTTGTGCTTTCAAGCGGCCGTCATTCGGCGCGTTATTTGCAATCAGCCTTGGTGTTGATGCACCCTAAAAATGCTACGGCATTGGCAGCAGAGCTTGTCAAAGATATCGATGCTTCGGCTTTTGATATGGTGGTATCTCCTGCTATTGGTGGATTGGTGATTGGCCAAGAAGTAGCCCGTCAGCTCAACAAGCCTTTTATTTTTACTGAGCGCAAAGAAGGCGAAATGCAAATGCGACGCGGATTTTCGATTCCTAAAGGTGCCAAGCTTTTGGTGGTTGAAGATGTAATCACAACAGGCGGCTCGGTGCGTGAATGCATCAATGTGGTGCGTGAATTTGGTGGCGTGCCTACCCAAATCATGGCTGTGGTCGATAGAGCACCACAACAAGACAATCGTTTTGATATTCCGCATCACACAGTGATTGCTTTGGATGTTGAAACATTTGCAGCGGATGATTGCCCGATGTGCAAAGAAGGTTTGTTGCCAGCAATCAAACCAGGCAGCCGAGGCAATGGCTAATGACTAAGCCGGTAATTCGCTGTTTTCCCTTTGGTGGTGTCGGTGAATTCGGCAAAAATATGATGGTGTACGCTTTGGGCGATGATGCACTTATCGTCGATTGCGGTATGGGTTTTCCCGAGCCTGGTCAACATGGCATTAACGTTGTGATTCCTGATATTTCAGCCCTTGATAGCCTTGGGCTGACCATTCATGGCATTGTGCTCACCCATGGCCATGAAGATCATATCGGTGGATTACCTTTTATCTTACCACGTCTGAAGCTGCCCGTTTGGGGCACACCCATTACCTTGGCCTTGGTTAAAAACAAGATGGATGAAACATCGTATAAGCCGATGTTGTTCCCGCTGCCCGAAGATGGAACCATGACTAAGGTTGGTCCTTTTGATGTGGAAGCGATTCCGGTTACGCATTCGATTATGGATGCGGTGTCGGTGGCAATTCACACGCCGCTTGGCGCAATTATTCATACCGGCGATTTTAAGTTTGACCCATCGCCCATTGATGGCCGTATGACGGAGTTGCACCGCTTTTCACGTTTGGGTGATCAAGGTGTGGCTTTGCTTTGCTCTGATTCCACCAACGCAACTCGCAGCGGCAGTAGCCCCAGCGAAGTCAGCGTGGGTGCGCCTTTAAAACAAGCCATTTCGCAATGCACAGGCAAAGTGATTGTGTCTACCTTTTCATCGAACATGTTTCGCATTCAGCAAATCATTGATGCGGCGATTGCCAATGGCCGTAAAATTGCCTTTGCTGGCCGTAGCCTTGAGAAGAATGTTGAGATTTCAAAGCTCATGGGTCGCTTGCATCTTCCTGATGCGCAGGTGGTGAATGTCAAACAAACTGAACATATTCCCGATAAAGAATTGCTGATTATTGCCACTGGCTCACAAGGTGAGTGGCGGGCTGCTTTATCGCGTATTGCCCAAGATCAATTTCCCAAACTTCGCTTGGGTGTGGGTGATTTGGTGATTTTTTCATCCTCATCGATTCCAGGGAATGAACGTGTGATTGCTGGTTTGTTTAACCATATTTATCGCCGTGGCGCGCGGGTATTGCATGCAGGCCAAGCGCATTTGCATGTGTCTGGTCATGCCCAAGGTCATGAGCTTAAAACCATGATTCAGCTCACCCGTCCAAAATATATGTATCCTGTGCATGGTGAATATCGCAATTTGGTAGAGCATCAATACTTGGCGATTGCTACCAATGTACCTTTTGTAAACACCATTATTGCTGAAAATGGGCAATCGGTGGTGGTGACTGAAGAAAGCATTACCCATGGTGATAAATTCCATGCTGGTGCTGTGTTTGTCGATGACTCTGGTCGTGATGAAGTTGATTATGCTGTGCTTAAAGACAGGCGCGCTTTGGCTGAAGAAGGCATGATTACGGTGATTGTGTTGATTGACCAAAACGAAGGTCATGTGATTGGTGAGCCAGAATTGCTTACACGCGGCGTGCTGCGCAGCGAAATTTCTGAAGATACCTTTGAAGAAGCTTCGGCGGAATTGCGAGTATATCTGGATGGCTTAAGCCAAGAAACCATGGCTGATGTAGCTGCCGCATCGGAAGAAGTTCGCCTTTGGGTGCGCCGTTGGTGCAAACGCCGTTTGGGCAGAAAGCCCATGGTTGTAACCACCATTTTGGAGGTTTGATTTTTTGAGCTTGGACGTGCTGAAACCAAAAAACTTATGGCGTGAATCGTTGGCATTCCTCATTTTGGCGGCTGCAATTGTGTTGGCATTGTCTTTAGCGAGCTATACACCCAATGACCCATCGCTCAATCATAGCGTGGATGCTATGCCTGAAAATATGATGGGCTTGGTGGGCGCATATGCTGCCGACGCTTTGATGCAGCTTTTTGGTTACAGTGCTTGGGTATTGGTGGCTTTGATTGGCGTTTTGTCTTATCGCATTGCATTAAATATGAAGCCTGTGTTTGCCGGTTTAACGTCCTTGTTCTGGATTCCTTTGATGCTGGCAGCTTCCTCGCTGTTGGCATCTCATGTCAGTGATGCCGCCCTTCCTGCTGGCACGGGTGGGGCATTGGGTTATTTGTTTGCCCAGAGTTTAACCACAGCCTTGTATGAAATTGGTCGCGATGTGGTGTTGGTGGCCATGTTACTTAGCAGCTTTGTGGTGGCTTCGCATGTTTCATTGCTTACTGTGGTCATGAAATTCTATCAAGGTGTGATGTGGGTTTTGCACCAAATTCTGGCACTTCTTCAAGCGTTGCAAACGCGTTTGATGGTGAAGGTGAAGAGTAATCAAGAGCGCGTGGAAGGCAGGGAAGCCCGCAAAGAAGAAAAGAAAAAACGCCCTGTACATATTGCCAAATCAAAGCCAGAAATTGTGCGCCCTGAAGTGGTGGAAATCGCTGAGCGGGTGCAAATTGAAGAACATCAACCTGAATTGCTTTTGGGTAAACCCAATGGCGAATATGAATTTCCAGCCCTTTCTATTTTTACCCAACGCAGCGCCACAGTAAAAACCTATAGTGCCGAAGTGTTACAAGCGATGTCGCGTATGCTTGAGAAAAAGCTTCTGGATTATCGCGTCGAAGGGCAAGTGGTGGCGGTGCAACCAGGGCCTGTGGTCATTCAATTTGAATTTGAACTCTCACCCGGTACGAAAGTGTCGAAAGTGATTGCCTTACAAGATGATTTGGCGCGTTCCATGTCGGCCAATTCGATTCGGGTGGCGGGTAATATTCCGGGCAAGAATGCCATTGGTATTGAGCTGCCCAATGATGAGCGCGAAATGGTGTATATGCGTGATGTGCTGGCGAGCAAATCATTTGCCGATAAAAAACATCTGCTGCCTATGGCTTTGGGCGTGGATATTGCCGGGCAACCTGTGGTGGTGGATTTGGCGAAAATGCCACATTTGTTGGTGGCTGGTACCACTGGTT
>Ga0100402_1000569_pt1 | contig 43533 bp, 25 predicted proteins | sample CryGeyme20150102_FD_80419 | JGI IMG/M metagenome (GOLD analysis project Ga0100402, IMG submission 80419) | Groundwater microbial communities from Crystal Geyser aquifers in Utah, USA - Crystal Geyser metaG 2015-0102 | ecosystem: Environmental > Aquatic > Deep subsurface > Groundwater | place... | reverse complement strand
TTACTGCAGCAATGACGAGACCATCTGCCGTTGTAGACTGGACAGGCTAGTCTACTACTCGTAGACGACTAGACCTACTAGACTAGCTACAGTCTACAGTACAGTAGAGCTATTCAGTTTAGAGTTCGTGGTACATTCGTCAATAAAAATACAAGTGTGCACCATAACTAGACCTACTGGCACTCCATAGGGTGACAGAGTTGATCACAGCCGGACCACACCTTCGCTCCAAGGAGGATAGGATCTGCTATTATTTCAGGGAATTGGTGGGTATTGGAAGTTGGAGGAGACAGATTGTTAAAAATTTCCCTGGGCCTCCATGCCGCGCCAAAAGTCAACCAAATAATATAATAGCCCACACCAAGAATACAAAGATTTATGAATAGAGATCACTAGGTGACGCACGAATGACGTCGATAAATAATTTCTCACCGAAGCTCGAGAAAGTTCGAAATTCTCAAGAAAATTAGTTCGTCACGATCAAAGAAGGTACGTAGTACCAGGTACGGTACGTACTAGTAATACTACTAAAATACTGTACTGTACCCGTACTTGGTACTAGTATGAAAAGTCTCGGTCAAAACAATTAATGTATTATTGGAAACGCGATTTTTGCTCCCGGTGTTCGTTGCGCATACTACTACCTGGTACCAGGTACCAGGTACTACTACCAGGTAGGTACTAGGTACTAGTACGTACATTTCAAGAGACAATCGTAAACGAATTAAGAATCATACATAGTAGTTGAAGTCGCTAATTCAAGCCCGCATCAGGTGAAAACTAGCATGAATCTTACGTAGTCTAGTATGAGGATTTTTCTTTTCCTACCAGGTAGTAGTACCAGGTACCAGGTACCTGGTACCAAGTACTACTAAGTACTCCTAACAACTTTGCGGCACTCTCACATTAGATTCTCGAGACCGGAACCGGCAGTTCTCGAATCCTACTCAGACCGTTGTAAATAATACATCGATCTATTTATTGCTTACGTTACCTGGTAGTACACTAGTACTGTATTAGTCCACTAGGTCTACTAGTAGTCAAAACTCAGAAATCAGAAACATTCAGATTTTCACCAGCGACAAACTTCGACCAAGCAACACGTCTAATTATTTTTTGATCTCATATTATGCTGACTGACCGTTTACCACCTTTTTTCCATCCTTTACGTCTCAATACAGACTAGCTACTATGACCAAAGACGCGCAACCCCCGTCGGAATCCACAGGAAGAAGCATACCCGACATGACACTGTCGAATCTTTTTCGAAACGGATTGGGAGTGGGTACAGACCAATGCCAAGAAGAACCATCTCAACCTACACTGACAGCGGCAAGTCTGAGTTCGATTATCGATGATGTCCTCAACATTCTTGATGATGAAAATATTGACTCCGACAGAGACGTCAATATCAGCAGCGGCAACAGTAGGACCCAACGCACCTCCAGAGGTGCAGGGTCACGAAGAGGACAATAGACAATAGATACCAGCAATGTTTGAAGCCAGTACACTGGCTACTAGATTATGTCCCTGATTTCTCCTTGATCTCCTCGTACATTGCATACATGCCAAAAGCCAGAACACAACAGTTGCCAACAATTTTAGTCAGGAGCACCCTGTCTCCACTTCTTCCGTACATAACTCCGACTCTTTACTCTTGAGCGAGATAGAAAACAGCGACCAATAACACCCACTATAAAGACTGCACAGAAAACAGAATAATCCTACTGTATGGATGTAAATCGTCTGCACATCAAGTGCATAATTTAAAGTCCCCATTTTTGTTTGCCAATTTGGCTATCTTCTACCTTTGCATGATTGTTCATCTATCCCAGCTGGGTTATTAGACATTTTCAGTGAGTTTGTTGCCTCGTGTGCAAATGGAATCGGTCAAGAGAGAGCGTAACTACTAGTAGAGCGAAACAAATCTACTCCAGTCGTCACAGCATTCCGCCCCTCGGCTACCCTTCCTGTTTCCCCTTAACGCTATGTACAGCAAGATCATTATTACTGTATTTATTTTTTCTTCGCTGATTCTCGAGGGCAGCTAATGGACTTCACCACTATCGCCGGCAGCACCCCTCCCCTACTCTAATTTTTATAGTATTTTAGGGTTTTAAGGTTACTTTATATATTAGAGTTACGGTTATTTTAGGGCTTGTACGTACTGTAGACTTGTGTGGCTGTGCCGGCGATAGTGGTGAAGTCAAAAACCCGGTGTTGACCAGGAACTGCCCAAAGAAATGCCCTCGTCACAGATACGACCACGCCTCCAGAGAAAGAGCAAAATTGAGGAAGGGATTCCCATCGCAGTTAAATTCGAAGAATGTCAGCAGTCATTAACGCATGCATTGGACAGCATCGACCTTGGACTTCATCCGTATGCCACCAACGGCTTCACGAAATGCAAGAGAGCTTGCCAGAGTTGCTGAAAAATCTTATTTCCCAGCGAGAGGATTTTCTATGTCCAGACTAGTGAGTCATAATTTCTTGTATTAAAGCGCAAAGAATGGCAAAGCTTGCCGAGGCGACGGAACTAGTTTGCTGCTATTGGAGTTGCTAGCTACCAGGGTAGCTACCCTATTCGAGTTTTGTACAGCAGAAGCCACTAAACTACTTGCTGAATAGAAACCGCCCCATCGGCGATTGAACCGGCGTCAAAGAAGTACTGTACTGTACTACTAGTCCACTAGCTAGCTAATAGTAAACAAATAATGAGCCCTAAACAACGTGTTAAAACATGCACACTAGACTAGGTCTAGTCTTGCCATTTTCAAAATGGGGCGAGGCTAATAATAAGGCGGATCAGATCTATTCTTTTGTCCACCAGACAACGAGAACACACAATTCAATTTGATACCTAAAACACTCATAAGAAAGTTAGTAGAATCTCTATTGCAATCACTGGCAGCTCTGCCTCTTTTTTAGTAGTAGCAGTGCATGCAGGGACTCATATTACCTTTTTGTCGGCCTGGCGACGACAGAACAATCTGGCCCGACGAGGAAGCCGAGTTTATCAAATTTGGGTTCAAGGCTGCTGTAAACATTAGTACCATGAGGGCCATTACCGTTGGCTTTTTGGCGGGTTCCCTGGTGACTTCTTTCTTGTTAATGATCCATAGAAAAATATCCACCAAACGAGATACTACCAAAGACGACGATGATGCAGAAGAAGAGGAATACCGTAAGCTGCAAGCGCTTGCCCAATCATCAGCTGCCTCCTCCAAAAAGAATACAAATGCTGCGGCGATTCTGTTTAGAAAGAAGGACAAGCTTGCCGCTTCGTCGTCCTTCTTAACGAGTATTGTACACGAGCTATGGGAATATCTGAACGTGGCAGGAGGTGACAAGATCCGAGCAGCTGTGGAGCCTTCCTTTGCAGAATCCTTACCGGCACCTTTAAATTCCCTGCGGTTCGCCAAAATTGATTTGGGTACTAATCCCATTCGCATGGACAACGTAGAAGTGAAACAGATTACTAAGGATGGTATGGTGCAAGTAGTCATGGACATGGTGTGGAATGGAAATTGTGACATTCAACTCCAAGCGGATTCCTATATTGGAGGCCTGGCTTTTGGTGTCAAAAATATCAAGTTGAGTGGGCACTTTAGTCTTTGGTTCCGACCCTTGACCAATGCTCTACCAGTTATTGCCGGAATTCAATATGCCTTTATCAATCCACCCTATCTGGACTTGAAATTCACTGGATTGGCGGCGGTGGCAGACATGGCTTATATTGATAAGGCTGTACGGAATGTCATTGCGTCTAGCCTTCTGGTTGTGGTCCTCCCCAACAAAGGTCTGTACAAGATGCAGACAGGATGCAATTTTTTGGATGCGTATCAACCGCCACTGGGTGTTTGTGCAATTACGGCAGTCCAATCACGTGGCTTCATTACTGAAAAGAAGTTGATCGGCAAGGATGACATTCCGGATGTGTATTTGAATATCACTCTAGGAACGTCCGCCGTCTGGAGAACCACAACCATACACGACAATCTGGCTCCAATCTGGAACGAATCCAAGGATTTTGTCTTGCATGATCAAATGCAAAAGATCACAATTCACGCCTGGGACGAAGATAAGGGACCTCTGGACCCTGACGATGATTTAGGCTATGCAAGTGCTTTGGTTGGGGAAGTCTTATTGCAACCCAGCCGTCAGTTGGAATTGGAGTTGTTACACTCCCAGACGCACAAGAAAACGGATGCCTATTGCACAATTCAATGTGATGTTCTTCGTTGGACAACGGACTTGTCTAGTATTAACAATGGAGATAGCAAACAAGTGCTTGGGCTTTTAGTCGTCATTATCAATCGTGGATTCAATATTCCCCTGGAACGGAAACAGGCAGCTTCCTTTGTCAAGATGATTTATAATAAAAAAGAATACCAGAGTGCAACAATTTTGGATTATGCAGGCGTGGATGCTTTGAATCCATTGTACGAAACTTCCTTCGAGATTCCTATAGTGGCAGGAATGCCTACGAGTGGAGATGATGCCAGAATTGTGCTGCAATTGTTCAATGCAACCTTTGCGACCAAGGACAATAAAGCCGAAAACTCGATGCTGGGTAGCCTAAACTTTGACATGAACCTACTAAAGCTAGCAGACGAAAATGACGACCATACAATTACGGAAACCAGATTAATTGGCGAATGCGGGGCATCTATTGAATATCGAGTCTCACTGTCCGGCGTCGACCGGACAGCTTCTACACGTAGCAGCAAGACTCTACGACATCATCCACCGGGAGTCTCTCCTGCCAGGCTTTTGCCTTCAGCTAGAAAGAAAGATGTTGCCAATGGCGTTGTACGCAAGCTCGACTATGGCGATGAGGATGAACAGGCACCAACGATTGGAACCGTTAGTATCTCTGTTATTCAGGCACGCGGACTCACGATCAAGCAGGAGCTCTTCAACATTGACGTACCAGATGCGTATTGCAGAATACAGTTTGGTGCCTCACCCGAAGTATGGAAAACATCTGTCCATAGCAATTCCTGCACCCCCAAATGGAACGAATCCAAAGAGTATCCCTTACAAGATCACTCGCAAGTAATTTCCTTGGAAATGTGGGATGAAAATGAGCGATCCTTTGATCCGGACATTGAAGTAGGCAGTGCCAAGACGACTGTGGGAAAAATACTGCTGGCTGGTGGCGGCATGGAATTGGAGCTGAAGCGTCAAGGTCTCCTAACGGGCGTATTTGTGACACTTCGATGCAAGATGGTTGATGAGTAGTTTGTAACAAATTAAGTATTGTTCATTGGACCACATGATTAGTCGTTAAAACCCCACTTTTTTTCAAAGTTGCTGCCCGAACAAAAAATAACACCATGCATACTTCACTAAATATGTGTCAATTGTTGATGCTGACGTCTTGTCAGATTGTTCATCGTGTCCAGTGATTGACCCCACGGCAAAGTCATCTCTTCGTCTTCCTGATGTCGCTTGTCAAACGCGCCCGTTTTGTCCAACCGATCAAATTGCTTTCTCAATTCTTGAATCATACCTGCGTCAACCTGGTTCATCGCCAACAGCATAAATTCAAGAAAGTCAGACCAACTCACATGCCCATCACCGTTCCGATCCATGGCTTTTAAATCTTGCAATGTCAGTTGATGGCGAACAGGTTGTGGTTGATTGGTGCTGTTGCTGCTGCTGCTGCTATTACTAGTAGCAACAGTGCAAGTACCGAAAAATAATTCCATAGTTTGGAATCTTCGACGATTGATAATAGAGGTTGCCACGTATTGGATGCAGCGTCCCATGGTAAAGGCCGCACACGGAGTAAACAATATTGCCAAAGCTCTAGCATACTGCGAATCTGGTGTCAGATCACCAAAGCCAACCGTGGTGGCTGTTTTTTTTCCCCAGAGCAACAAACAGCGATGAATGAGACAATAATGACAACGTGAATGGACAACAAACAACAAGGCGGACACCTGCTCTTTCTTACCTGTCATGATTCCAAAGTAAATGGTTGATGGGACATCCCATTCTTGATCCCTTCCAATCAAGTATCCAAGAAGGCATATCAGGAATGCCACAATTGTATTTTCCACAATGTTTCGTTTGGCGATCCAAACCTTTCGGAGTGATTCTCGTATCCGTGGTCCCCATCCTTTCACGTGGACACCAGGTGCTGTATCCGCTTCTTTTTTGTCGTCTTCTTCTTTCTTACTCTTACCGGAAAAGTTTGCACTGTGCTGCAATTCTCCAAAGTTGCTTCCCAAGAGTCCCAGAGAAATGGCAACCAGACTGGCGCCCGTCAAAACATAGAGACACGTCACAAGACGCTCTACAACCGTGGTAGGGTGAAAATCCCCGTATCCGACCGTGCTCACCGTTACAATGGCGAAATAACAACAATCAATGAGGGTCCAATTGTGCTGCAGTTCTTCATTATTATTATTGGTGGTGGTGGTGTCACCTGGTTGACGGCGAAATACCACGGAAAATATCAAAACCGACATGGCAAGGTACCCCACGAGAAGCAAGAGACAGTGACCCCAGGATATTTGCAAGTGTTTGTGAATGGGACGCACTTTTGCTTTTCGTCGTCGCTTAAATTTGGAGGACATGTTCATTATGGTATCCGTCATGGTGATGGGCATTTGGCATTATTTAACCTTTTGATGGGATTGCGTTATGCTGGTTGCCACAAATGTAACAATGTCCGCTTATTGCTTTGTTCTAACTGTACAAGTGAAGTATACCACTGCCATTCGGTAAGCTCTGTGGTACGTTGCGCTGCCAGCGAGTAACCTTGATCTAGAAGAATGCTATTGAGATTACGTGTCAGTACTTTGCAAAAACTGTGAGATTGTGTATGTCGTTGGATGGATGATGATAAAGATGAGCGAAGGGTGATTCTTTTGATTGATTCTTGGACTGACAGGTTTCCACCCAGGCACGAATTCCAGTTTAGCAGCTAATGGACTTAACCACTATCGCCGGCAGCACCCCTCCCCTACTCTAATTCTTATACTGTAGTATTCTAGCGCTTTAGGGTTAGAGTTGAATATTAGGTCTAGGATTAGTGTAAGGCTTGTACTTTGACTGTGATATTGAGATGGCTGTGCTGGCGATAGTGGTGAAGTCAAAAACTTGGTGTTTTAGTCACGCGGACCAAACAGCAGAGGGAATAAATAATCACGTAGACTAGAACCTACTACTAGCTAGACTACTGTAGCTTGCAAACAACAAGGTGACGAAGTAGTACGTACTACTACCAGGTAGACTAGTGTCCTCTACATACCAGTAGTATTATGCAAACGTGATAAAATGCCGTGTTCAATTCTCTGCTTTCAATTCTTATAAGTTTTTTTCTAAAAACTAAATTTACTTGTCAAATCCAATTTTCGCCCTGCCGACATCATGGGGACTTGCGTATATTTTCCTTCCAGTGTCTGTCGCATGGTTCGTAACAAACGTGTATACTCCATCTCGTGTGCCTCTTTGAGCGATTTGATCAAGGCATAGGTCATGGCACCCGTGGCTTGTCCACCGATGGTAGCATCGGCACTGGTCTGATGGTCTTGGCAGCCAGAAAACGATACCACATCAGCTGCTGTACTACGTGTTGCAATGGTCTTTTCTCGTGCCGCCGCATTCCCACTTTTATCGTCGCCGTTCATGAAGGATTTTACACCCTCCGTAAAGGATTTCATGGCCACCTTCTTGTTACCGTCCAGCAAATATCGGACCCCCGAGGCTACTAGTTTACTAATTCCCTTGGCGCGATTGTTTTCAATAATTTCCAAGTCACCATTCACATTGTACGTATAGGGCAAATCGAGCATAGACTCTGAGTGACAGCAATCCATAATGGCCGTCAATCGGACACCCTACGATTTTGAATAGTATCCAATAATAATGATTGTAGAGTATCATATTGTGAGTCGTCAAATTTGGATCAAATTGCCAAGTGAATTCATTAGTGGTGTCATGGTTGGATGTTTCATATATTTATAGATAGAAAAGTAAAGTAAGTATGCGAGATCATAATATTAAATAACATATACATCGATACCATTGTCCATGACAAAACAAAAATTGCAATAACAAAAAGAATTTCATCATCAATTTGTACATACCGCCGGAAGTCCCCGTACCAGAACATCGTGAACTTCATCGTCCACAATCACTCCAGCCCTGGCATAATCCACAGGACAGAGTGTTTCGTCCATTCCATCTTCTTCGTCACCATCGGTGTCCTTTTGGGATCCACCGTGTCCACTGTAGTGCAAAATGAGAGAATCTCCGGGTTGTGCACTGGCGCGCAACCACTTGAATCCGGCCAGAATGTTGGCACGGGTGGGCATGTTGTCGGGCGAACCAGTTTGGTCGTCCGTTAGGACCTTGACTTCGTCGATGGGATAATGACTTTCCAAAAAGGCTCGAATGTTCTTGACGTCATTGATACAACCGCGCAGTTCTCCCTTTTGACCGACGTAATTAATACCAATAAACAAGGCCTTTCGTTTGCCAGTGATCTGACCAAGCTTTTCGGTTGGTTTTTCTTTAAAATGAAAAGAGTAATCACCAAGCAAAGAAAATGACAAGGGTGAGATTAAGTTGAAGCTGGGGCAGCATCTTCAGCCTCTTATATAGTCTAAACAAAATTTCGAATTTAGTAGTGTACAAACCTGAAATGTTGTACCTTACCGATCTTTGATTTTCCCGACTTTTTGCTCAAATGTTCACCAAGCATACCCTCCACGTGCTGGGCCACAAATCCTGCATATTGCTTTCCTGATTTTCCAAACATAATATTATTATCTTCTTTTGATGGCTTGTTTTTTGTTAATAGTAACTGTATTATGTATGTTATGATGAGGTGTGTGTGTGTGTGTGTGTTGGTTATTACAGTATTTATTTATTCTACGATTTTAGGCATAGCTCGTCTACCGTATGCAGGATTGAACAATACTGAAAAACATTCCGTTTTCGTTCGAATCGCCAATTTTATTAATATTGACGAATGACTCGTGCGTTGAGGAAACGAACCGTCAGTTAAAAGACGCACACAAGTTCTTCGACATTGGAGAAAATAATTACTCGTACTACGTATTCAACTGACAGAAATAAATAATAAAAAATAAAAAATGGAAGATTGCTCGGATTTGACTGTCAATTTCAAGATTCTGCAATGACACCAGCCTCCTCCATCTCTCTCCTTCTTGAAGCTCCTACTGAAGCAAGTCTGTGTTGTTAACTCTACTTGTATAATAATATGTATATTATCGTATCTATGCTGAACGCTACTTGATTGAAACCGAAATATCAGGACAATAAATAAATAAACAAATAAATAACAAATAATAATGAGTGCAGATCTGCTGAATCTTTCCGAGACGGATCCGAATACCTCCGAAGGTTCAACAACTTCTGCTGCTGATGCTGCTGCTGCTGCTGCTGCTGCTGCTACTTCAGAAATTGACAATCGAGCTTTGTATTCCAATGTTTCCACCAACAGTCGTGCACCGAGCGAAGAAAGTAGTACTTCCGCCAACGATGGTGGTATTCACCAGGATAACGATAATGACGACGATGGTGACGACGACAGTGATTTTGATGGTCCATCCCTGAAACGAGTGGTGTCGAGAGCTTGCAAACACATCGATCTAGGAACAGCCGTTCTTCCCAAGCTCTTGTTGTACCCCGATGTCGACGAATGTCGCAGTCAACAACCAGATGACGATCAAGACGATGGTTATCGCTTGGCGAAACAAGAAGAGCAGCCTCAAACACGATATGCTCGCTACGTCGAACAAGAATTCAATGCCATTGTGATTGAACACCACTTGAAATGGGCTCCTCTTTGTACTGCTGAACCGGGCCCCCTGCCCAGCGGTGAGCCCGTCGCGGATCGTCTCGGCAGATACGATTTTGGCATTGTCGACGAAATGGTCGATTGGGCTCTCGAACGAAATATCAAAGTCAAGGGACACGTGTTAGTGTGGGCTGTTACCAGTCCTGTCGCATTTTTGGAGAACATGACACCATCGCAATTGAGAGAACACATTCGGCGACACATTTTTACCACCATGGGACACTTTCGTGGTCGAATCCAAGTTTGGGATGTCGTCAACGAAGCGTTGGCACCGGATGGGACCTTGGCCGACAACGTATTTCTACGAAAACTGGGTCCCACCTACATTGAAGAATGTTTTCAATGGGCCCACGAAGCCGATCCGTCCGCATTTTTACTCTACAACGATAACAAAGTCGAAGGGATGGGATTGGGTTCGCCCAATCATTTGAAATCCGAAGGATTTTACAATCTGCTCAAGGATCTGACGCACCGCAAAGTTCCCGTCCACGGTTGTGGCATTCAAGCCCATTTCAATGCGGCCGGGACGGGACGGAATCGACCCCCCACACCCCACATGGTCCAGCGACAAGTTCATCGATTGGGAAAATTGGGTCTCAGAGTGAATATCAGTGAGATGGATGTCCGCGTGAGCAAGTTACCACCAAATCTGCGACAGATTGCTCAGCGACAAATTTATCACGACATTGTTGCTGCGGCACTGTCGGAGCCAGCATTTGATGGTATTTGGTTGTGGGGATTTACGGATCGACACACGTGGGTGCACGCGTTTTAGTAAGTATTATAAGATATGCGAAGAAATAGTGTGGTTTGTTGTTGTGGTTAAATAATAATAATACCACTAGTCTGACACGGACTCCTGTTTCTTTCTTTCAGCTACGATGATGAACCGTTGATCTTAGACGAAGACTTTGATAGAAAGGAAGCCTATTATGGGTTTCGAGAGGCACTTTCCAGTTTGACCCCTGGTGGTATTGTTGGTGGACGTGGTGTTGTACTAGATGATGATGTAGATGCCGACGGCAATCCTTGGGGTCACTTGTGGATGCAACCTGAACCAGAGGAAGATAGATCTGGAAACGACAAGGAGGGCGATGCAAGACCTGATTGGGAACAGCCGGACTCACAAACGACCGACCCTGCCGAACCAAGGTCTAGACGCTCACAGGGAAGCATTCGAGCTGAGGTTGTGTAATTGTTTATTATTTGTGACTTTCTAGTTTTTGGCGCCTACAAAATTAATCGCTCTTAGTAGCAATATTAGGTCGCAACAATAAGTAGGCTGCCATGCCGAAAAATGGCACATACTTGCCAGCCAGTGCCAAAGCTCCACTACTATCTTCAACGCCTCTTCGCTTCAAGTCATCGTCTACAAACCATCCCTGAAACAGGGCAAAGATAGCGAGATCTACCAGAAAACTTGATCCTACTCGGTCAATGCTCAGCAGGTCAATAAAACTGGCATAACGCTCCGTGAAATCGCTTCCATACTCACTTGCCCGCCCTAGAAAGAACCACGCAATCGATCCAGATCCGACCACGGACATCAAGGCAGGAAGAACTCGCGATTCTCCCGCCACTTGTGCTACCACGGGCAATTCATCAAAAGTAACTAGTTTGTCGGACGTTTCACTGGACCTCACAGCCAAGTAAGGAAGCAGAAAGGCACTTGTTAGCAATTGCATGCCAATTACAATTGGAAACATGGGAAGGAGATTGGGTTTGCGCGGTCGGTCGTCGCTTAAAAATCCAGCAAACATGGCTGCCCAACTCAGCAGTAAATTGAAAACTCCTTCCAGCATTGGATGAACCGAAGGCGAAAATGGCAAGTTCAGCAGAGGCGAAACGAGAAAGAAATTTAGGGATAAATTCAAGACTTCTTCCCACGTCCGCGACTCTAATTGTAGGGCATTGGCACCTGGTAGAATTCCATCGGAGAAAAAGACAATGAATACGTAGGCCAACCACGACACGACCGCTGTCCACCGAACAGGTTCATTTTGGAGTTTTGTTGCCAAGGAATCGACAAAAAGATACAATCCCGCTGGCTTGATCACTGCTGGTTCAATGAAGTCGATACCTTGAACAATGTTTTGATTACCGTCCAATTTGTAGTACGAGCATCCCTGCGTGTAGGGCAGTGGCTCACCGTCGTTTTCAACGTGCCATTCACAGGTGGCAGACGTTTTCGATACGGCCACAGCGTCCGTGACAAACTCAAATTCGGAGGGAAATGCGGCTGAACACTTGCGCAAGTGTGCTTCGAGGGCTGCCTTACCAACAAACGGATGCGGAAAGGCAGTGTCCTCGTATTTCAAATCGTCTGCAAATACGTTAACAGCCGCTGCCATGTCCCGCCGATTCCAAGCAGCAAAGTAACGCTCTGGTGGTGTTAATGCATTGTTGTTTATCTTTGTCTTCTTCTTTTTCTGCTGCTGTGCATCATTACCAACTTCTGGATTGTAGCCTGTTGCTTTCATGATTCTGCTAGCACCCGACAAGATTTGAAGACCAGCTTCTCCACCTTTCGTTGCAGGTTCGTTCACGATGCACACTCTTGTTATTTGGGTGTTGGATTCGTTCAGTTCAAACATGGCACATCCACGAGGACTGCTGTTGTTGCTGGGAGTTCCAGTGCCGTTTGCTACCGTTTCTCTGTGAAATAAAATTCCTACAGTATTGCGTTGCACGTCCACCGTCACATCATCTACGACCAATAATGATTGTTGACTGACAAACAACGATGACGAAGTAGTTGTTTCTGCCAACAGCCGCATTCGACGTTCTACGGCAATTTTTCCTTTGCATGCTTGATAAAAACTGCAATCATCCCATTCACAATCGTCAGACAAAAACATTAAAGCTGTATCAACATCATTCCTGTTGAGAGCTCGAATGCATTGGACTGCCGGATTATTATTTTTATTTTCATTATCATTACTATTGCTGGTCAAAGAAGAAGATGTCAGAGGTGGTTGTGTTGGAAATTTCAGTTCATTCGATAATAGATTTGTAAATGAATCCCAAAAATTATTGATCATGGACAGTTTGGTACTACGGGCTGTGTTGAAAGAGGAGGATCGAGAAAAGCTTGGCCGGCCGACACTTATTCTAGGAGACAGTTGTCTGAGATTGGAATGAAAGGCAGCGACCGGGCTCACTAGCACCAGCAGCAGAATGCCGCCATGTGCAGTTTGGAATTTCATGGTAGTATACACCCCCCTGATTTTACTTTCAGATTGTTGCTACTGCTACTACTGCTGCTGCTGTTGCTGTTGCTGTTGCTGTTGCTGTTGCTGTTGCTGTTGCTGTTGCTGCTGCTGCTATAATGCGCACGAGATGGGTCCAGTATGGCATGATGGCATGATGAGCCTGATGAGCAAACCTGAATCTGAATCATTGATTTAAAATAAATATTGCATCATTTTTTCTATCGTCATCAATTCTTTGCTACTAGCATGTCACCCGGACATAGATTTAAAGCTCAGCCAGCATAACCGTAACCTTTCAAATTTGCGAGGACAGAGAGCAGGCAACTACTAGCTACTGAGTAGTCTAGTCTAGAGTAGGTCTACTGTGGGGTGTGAGCGAAGCTAACGATGAAGAGCTATGCAGGTACACAGGGACGCTGCAATATCTACAGTAGCTGCTCAATAGTTTTTGATATTCATGATGTTTGATAAATTAGCGCCGTGCATGTTAATAAACACTTGTAGTAGTAGTTGCAACAACGCTGTTACAAAAAACTGTTTGTTGGTGGCGATATTGTGCTGCTGTCATTGGAACCGCAGTAGCAGCAGCAGCAGTAGTAGTAGTGGTTGCACTGTACGCCATCATATTATTATAGCTTTCCCAGTCGTTCGCTGCGAGTTTGTACAGGTCCAACGCTGCCATGGCATCTTCCCGAGGACAGTGTGGACGCCCGTACACTTGCACTTGTCTACCCAGTAATTCTTGACACAAATCTTGCAGACGACGGGGCCAGAGGGCTCCGGCACGGACTTTCATAAATGGCTGGTACTGGGCCGTATCACGAAGCATCCAACAGGGATGATGGATGCGAAGAATTCCCAAATCATTTTCGAGGGCGTGTCCAACCAAAATTTTGCCCCGCAGCAGAGCCATCACCCTCTTGCGACAGGTGGCATAATCCATAAAGGCTTTTTGCTGGAGAATTTCGGGAGTAATTCCCGAAACAAAGCTGCGGTAATCGGTCACCTTCATTCGACCGGGTTTGATGAACTCGTCCATGACAACATTGCCGTACCAATCCATGACAGATACACGCGCCAATGCCGATTGGGTTCCGTCCTGCCCGATCCCGACCATTTCGCAATCGAGCGCCAAGAAACGATCCGGAGGTGGTAGCATACGGTTGAAGTATCCAGCATTGCAGTGATAGGGAGAGTAGGTTGGACAGTAATTGTTGTAATTATTGTAAGGATGGTAGTTGTTGTTGTTGTTGTTGTTGCGTTTTCGATTCACAACGATGCGGGGAGGAGTTTCTGGGGTCCGATTCGCAGTAGCACTGCTACTGCTGTTAACAGTAGAGGATTCGCAACATGACGACGATTCGCTCTCTGTGGTAGTCGTCGATCGACTGTCACAACAAACATCTCCCTTCACCGCCAAAGCTGCTGCTTCGGCAGCACGTCGAGCCGCTGATTCAGCCATGAGAGCGGCAAGCTTCGTTTGTTGTTGACGTTTGCGACGATGTCCGCTACGACGACTGCGACGAGTCCTGCGATGGAATTCACCACTGCAACTGTCATTATCTTCGTAATGACAACTGCTGTGATCGTCCTCTACCTCATCCTTGGTAGGAGAACGAGCAGGTCTGTGGGAAACATCTTGAGTGCTCATTATTTTGACTTCCTAGCACGAAGTATTCGGATATTGGTGGGTATCCAAAGTTGAAAGTTGAAAATTATGCTTTAGTGGGCGGTTGGGCTGGTAGTGGTACTCGTAGATCGATTCAAAAGCAGTAATTGGGCAAGTTGGATCCTTTATGATATTAATTATTTGACTTTTTGTAATTCGAGTGAGAAATTTACGATACAGGAAACGTTGAGGCTGGATATTTGGTTTGAGTTGCAATGATTCGAAAGCCGTGGAATTTTTATGGAGTCCTGTTCCAATGCGTTACGTGCGCGTGACCCAAAATTTCGAACGATTAATAATGCACGAACAAAATGGTGACCTTAAAGGAAGCAGCGACGTCTTGTCTACTCACGGCATTGGCCGGCATTCTACGACATTGAAGTCAGCATTAAAATGACTAAACCCTCATTAATGACCAAGATTAGAATGTTTACTACTAGTACCAGCAAGTACCAGGTACGTACAAGTACTAGTACGGTACTAGATGAAGGACCTGGTCTCCCAACACCAGACCAGGAGCTTATCCGCCGGACATGCCACCAGGCCAACCACCCTGATTTTCGCGATGACAATGCGAGGGTCTGGAAGGTGATCAAGGACATGACCCTAGGAGGCCCCTTCTACTCCCATGCCCAGGCTTTCAATGCTTCCCAGAATGGATGCAAGGCCTACCGCGCATTGCACACCCAGTTGTATGGTGTTGCTACCATCAGTGTGATTTGTTCCAATGCCACCAAACTTTTGGCTGCCCTACGTTATACTGGCAAGAAGAACTACCCCTTCAATACTTTTATGGCCGAAATGCGTAGTTGCTTGAATGACCGTGAGAAACATGGCCGCCCAGTATAGAACTGGCTCAAATGATGCTCAAGATGGCCTTTTTGTCTGAATTTCTAAAAAAGCTTTTCCATGCATACTGGTACCTGGTATTATTGAAATCTGCATTGTCACAGTCATATGGTACCAGGTAACGAATAAGTTCACTTTTCAAGCATTAATTTTTTTGTCTGTCTTGTTACTAGAGAGTACTAGTACCTGGTATTGTTCCGTTGCTGCCGGCAGGTTGAAGCACGTCGGCACGCCGATTTGAAAAAATAATGGCCACGGAATCATCCAAAAGCAATACAGGGCAGTGCAAGTAGTCTAGCTAGTAGTAGGTACTACTAGACTAGACTAGTAGTAGCTAGACAGAGTAGCATCATCGTCCATTTAATCAATTGCTGACACTTTCCAAGGCTCTGATCAAAATATGAATCTTCGTAGCAAACGGAGATGGAAATGATATTACCGTGCTATTTGGTCGGGTGAGAGCCGAAGAACCCGTTGGCGACAATTGTGTGGCTTGGAAGCAGTTGCTTCTTGCGCAAGCGCTTGGCTTGGACGGGGCTCAACAAACAGAGGAATCACCTCGCTACCAGATTGGTGAATGCTCGTCAAAAGGGGGGCAAATCTGTCAATGCAATGTACATGACGTCGGGGTGGAATCGACATCACAAGGGGATTCCTTCTTATTTCTTATCAAACAGGATACTTGAGTACATGGGAATAGTGAAAAACATTTCTTTCTAGTACTATCGAACGAGCGCACTGAGGTCTGCGGCAGGCATCGTTGTGAAAGTGGTTAACCCTGACGCGCTAAAATGGATCTCAAGCTCTCCTTCGAATGCTGAATTTATTACGGCGCGAGAGCTGTCAAAAGTCAAAGTATATGTTCCTTCGAATTGCTTGGTGTAATAATTTGTATCTTTCCCCTTTTTTGTTTAACTCTACCACCAGCGTTACAGTAGCAAATAATAAACGCCACGAGACGTGTAGTAGTAACGTGTAGTATGGTACTACCTGGTAGCAGTACTACTACGGTGGTACGAGGCGCAGCAGGATACGTAAAAAATCCACAGATTATTACATTAGATTTTACCCGCACGGTTCTCTTCGAGTACTAGTAGTAGAAAAATCTTCATTTTAGAGTTTAGGCTAAGAAACCGAACGCGCAGAACCTTTCTGCAGACGGCCAACGAACAACCATCCATCAAAAATCAATTCTCCGGATTCGGGAAAAAGAGGAGCCGACAATCAGGCCTCATGCCACTACTACTCTACTGTCACGCATCATAAAAAATATAGTTCATGTGACTAATTAATTTGAATACTCCCATACTCTAGTACGAATCTAAGCCGATTACTTATACAATGATGGCAGTACAGCAGCAGGTAAGTCAACATTACCGGGAGGGAGAATCTCCGGTTCTCTGGTACATCCAGCATCCATGATTTGCTATTTGCTGAGGTGATGTCCACATGTTTGTGCTTCTACTGCCATGCTGACACTTAGCTTGTTGGATACCAGATTTTTTAATGTAACTGACTAAATATCTTTTCTAATCAATCAATGTTATATCTAACTTTGTAGCAGGCGCAGGGGAATAATCGCTTCGGCTCAAACGCGGGTAACAACTCAAATCTGAACCCCGACATGTCTCACAGAAAGTATTGCTACCGTCGCCGACCTCAGCAGCGAGCGAGGGCTGGTTCGGATGCTACAGCGGATACTTCGTCGCTCTCTTCTTCCTCCGAATCGAGTCACCACGGCAAACGAAATAATAGACGCTCTGAACAAGAACAACATAACCGTCCACGACACGTCCAAGTCTTTACCGAGGAACAAATCCAACAGTATCTGGCGTTGGATTGCGAAATGGTAGGCGTCGGTGCTGACGGTCGGCAATCTGCCTTGTCCAGAGTGACCATTATTGATTGGCATGGATCTGTCCTGATGGATGAGCTAGTGCAACAACAACAAGTAGTGACAGACTACCGAACCTTTGTCAGTGGTATTACAGCGGAGGATTTGGACCGAGCAGAGCTGGATTTTGCCACATGTCAGCAACGTGTGCAGCAGCTACTGAAGGGTAAGGTTTTGGTGGGACATGGTCTCAAGAGCGATCTTCGTGTGCTCGGTATTACACATCCATGGTACAATACGCGAGATACGGCCAAGTATGAGCCATTCCAACAAGTTCGCTTTGATGATGGAGTGCTCTGGCCGAGGAGCCTGAAGGACCTCTGTCGTGTGCATTTGAATCGAGATGTTCAGGTGCAAGGCCAACCGCATTGCCCCCACGAAGATGCTCTGGCAGCACTGGATTTATACAGGCATGTATCCTCTCAGTGGGAGAAAGCGATGCAGTACAAACTCGCGAAAACAAGAGCCATCGAACAGCACCGGCTGCAAGGACAGCATGTCGCCCCGGCCTGGGTCGCCCCTTCACTGGCCTAGTTTATTGATGATATCAAAAACAAGCTACGAACGTATGCCAAGTTCCGTACGAAATCTACGACGGAAAATTTAGATTGATGCGGCACGTCCAGAGTGCGCAGACGCATGGTCACTCTCCTCTGTGGCGCGGGCAGTTCTTGTTAAAAAGTTAAAATCGAGAAAGTAGGCGACCGAGATTTAAAAATAATTACAGCAATTAGAAACACAGTTTTTCATTCAGATGTTGATTTAATGGTTTGTAACGTGCACTCCGTGTTTTCACTGGATGTTGGTTTGTTACATCCACGGTTCGGACTTGGTGAGTGTAAGATCTCTAAAAAATTCTCGTGTCGGTTGAGGTTTTTTGTTGATTTAAAAGTTTGTAATGCTGCTATGTACATAAAAAATCGCAGCAGTATAGCTTATTTCTTCCCCCGGTATTTTGATTCAAATGCTCTTTACTGTCTGCTGTGTCCAATTTCCTCTGTCTTTTTGATTTTGTATTCCATGGCTCTCTCCCAGCGTCTCCTGGCAACCTTATACAAATCCATTGCAGTGGCCGCGTCTTCAACAGGACAATGGGCCTGACCAGGGGTTTGAATGTCCCGACAGAGGCGGTTCTTGGCTAATACCTTGAGACTCTGCGGCCACAAGATGCCGTCGTCGAACCTGGGTTTCATGTAAGGTTCGTATTTGGCAGTATCCCGAATCAAGTACCACGGGAGAGATATTCCAAGGGCTCGCAAGTCGTTCTTCAAGCCGTGGCCTACAAGAATTTTTCCTTTCAGTGCTGTTAAGACTTTCTGGCGAACGTCTTCCAAACTCAATGTTGCAGGTTGTTCCAAAATCTCTGGAGTGATACCCGATACAAATGTTCTTTAGTCAGTGACTGGTCTGTCAGGCTTGACAAAGTCATCAATGAGAACCTCGTGGTTCCAGTTAATAAGAGTTACGCGGGCAAGAATCGAGTGTTTCCCATTGTATCCTGTTCCCACCATTTCACAATCCAATGCGAAATATTGTTCTTCCTCTTCCCTGCTCATATTCATTTCAGCGCAGGCTTTGGCGGCAAGATCCTCGGTTTCTTTCTTTTGCTTTTTTCTGCGGTTACGCCGGCGATGACATTTTCTGGGCGTATCGTCCAGTGATAGCTGCGAGGTTTCTGAGGAGGATGAAAGTCCAGAGGCAAAAGAGGCCAGAGACCCCAAGGACAAGTCACTGGGGCGACGTCTCAAGGGATTATTATGTTTCTTGTTTGGCGGAGACTGCGTCATCGATTCCACCCCGACAATTTTGACAGTCTCATTGTTCATCTATAGTTTGCATTGTAAGAACAAACGACGGTGAGAAACTCATTTCGAGTAAAATAAATAGAAGTATTCATAGCCAAGGGTCGGACATACCTCATCAGATGCCGTTAATTGGTACATCCTCTTCGTTTCTGATTTTCTAGTTAGTGAAATTATGACATATCCGATGAAAACTGCTCCGAATCTATCTACTACGGTACGATGTTGTTGTCACGTTTTTGTCTGACATGGAGGCTGCTGGTAGAAATGAGATTGTCAGCCTACTCGACTATCGTGGTAGTCCTACCATACTACTACTAGCTAGTCTAGTAGCCACATCAGAAATGAATCATTATTGCCAGTACCTTAAGTTTTTAAATTCTGTTTAAACTTTTCAAAGTTCTTACACGCTCAAATGCCAATAAATCCACATCCACAAAAGGCATCATGATGATGACATCGTCCAATGAGTTCATCAGAAACGTCGTTTTTAACTGGCGCGGTGGCAACCAGAATGCGTTTTTTGGATTTTTCTTACGAACACGACAGCAAAGACCATGCAATTCGTCAGAACCGCGAATGAAAAGTACTAATACTCAGATAGACCCTACTAGTACTAGACCTAGTAGTACTAATAGTAGTACTTGATTACCAGCCACCGGTAATAATATTATTTAAAATAAATGCAGTGGATGCTGACTTGGATCGGAAGTTCGAAAGAACGGTAGAACTGATTGGATTTGATCTGTGCTGGTCAAAATTAACGCTCTCTAGCTGGGCTAGTACCGGTACCTGGTACTACGTACCGCGGAAGCACACACTACTACTAGTAGGTACCGGTAGCTCACTGCTTCCCTTTTACAGTACCTGGTACCTGGTACGTAGCTAGTAGCCTCCCACGTCTGAATCTACATTTTCATCCTCCTCTCCCACCAGCTGTTGCCACGACAAGAGTCGATCACTTTGCCGAATTTCATCCCAAAATAATGAAGATCCCTCGTGGATCGGTTGAAAAACATCTGCGGGGGTAGCATCCGCGCACACATCCCAAACTTCCCTCTGAATTTCACGCTCCAATTGTCCTGCACGCCATTTACAGTAACCTGAAAAGACGAGCACTTTGCTACTGTTGACGTGGCTTGTTGTCGCTGCCGTTGCTGCTGCAGCAGCAGCAGTAGGAACTGTAGAGGAGTCATGTTCGTTTTCGTTTGTATCAGATGTGAACGTTGCCGTGCTGGCAAGTCGCTGAATCGTGTGTTCGAGCCTGTCCTCCGAAAACGTGGTGGGAAGGGATGTCGCAGGCGATGCCAGAAAGTGTAGCGGTGGTGTGTTGCGCGACCCATCAAAGATCGGTAGAGACAAAAGTGCACAAGCATCACTGCTGCTGCTGCTGGTGGTGGTGGATTCCTCCAAGGAGTCTTGCTCATCATTGTTGGTTGGCGATGCCAGACTGTCACCATCCGGATCCTCGTCCATTTCTGTCGCTTCGGTGGTAATAAGTGCGTTGTAAGCCTCCTCTTCCTCTAATCCATCATTGTCGCTGTCGTTGCCATTCTCATGGTCATCGTCTTCAAAATAATCTTCATCAATATCGACATCTAAAATGGAATCCCTTGGACCATTGTCCAACGACGTGGTGTAAGTATGAAGAACGACGTAGTGAACGACTCCCAATCTGCCACCACAAACAGGTCCTCCTCGTCTCCATTCAATCAATGATGATGATAGCGGCGATACTGTTGTATTGGCGTTCTCGTTGCTGTTAGTGTGGTTTCCGGTCGACTCCTCTGTATTGTTATTATCATTATCATTGGACAATGAGGTACCAATGTCTGCTGCACCACCTCCGGCGCCACCACCACCGCTGCCGCCTGCTGTTGGCAATGGTGAATTGATCATCAAACCAAAGGCCCCCCGCTGGGGACACGTGTGCAACAGCACAATAATCTTGCGCTGAAAGGTCCGTCCGGCATTGGGTCGGGCCACGAGCAGCGTCCCGCGCTTCAAAAAATGGCGTCGAACACATGGAATGGTGGGTGGACGTACCAAATATGGCGACATGCAAACATTGCACGTGTATCCTGCTGCAGTGTAGGTGGTATACGTATTGTTATTGTTGTTGTTTCCGCCACCACCGCCACCACCACCTGTTCTTGTATTCGTGAGACTCCGTTCTTGCATGCGCTGCCATTGACGCAAACATTCTAGATGTACCCACTGCGATCCTCCAGAACAATTGCAAGGAGCAATCAGAGCATGTTTGGGAATGGTTTTTTCGTCAAGTCGTGGCGTTCCTCTTGTTCTTGTGGATGTTGATGACAACGAATAATCCAAAGGTGCATTGCTGGTTTCCTCCGTACAACTACCATGTCTAGTAGAGTCCACACTACTGCTACTAGTGGTAGTAGTATTACTAGTACTGGTGGTGATAGTAGTCGTAGCACCATTGTCAACCGTCGATCCTTCCAGACAAAAACGACAAATGGCTCGACTCTCTAGGGCTTGTTCGTGTTCCAAAATGGGCATGACACGATCCGGCAGCGGTGGAGGTTCTGTCGCCGAGGCAGCCAAGGCCTCGGCTTCTTCTCGACGGCGGCGGCGCGAAGTGAGTATGTGATGAAACAAGACTTGCAACAAAATATTAGAACGCTGTTGATTGAGCAAGCGATTGCGAAGCGCCGAGGATGTTCTGTTGTTGTTGTTGTTGTTGTTGTTGGTGGTGGTGGTGGTAGTGGTGGTAATAGTTGTTGTTACCGCCGTTGTTGTGTCAAATTCGCCATTGATGGTGTCTCCAGAGGTACGTTCACCATTATTATGAACGCCAACAGAAGCAGTAACTCCGGCAACATTGATCTCTTCAGTAGAGGCTGCAGCAGAATGGCTTTCATTCGTATCGGTATCACCGGTCACTGTTACAACAGCATTATTACTAAGAGGAGGATTTTCGTCGACAGTCATGGCAGAAAGAAATAATGACAAATAACGAAAGCAGCAGAGTCAGATACTAGTTTTAAGAGAACAGTCGGTTAGACTACTACCTGGTACAGGAAGGTCCACAATGAAACTCAAGGAACAGTAGTGTGGATGTATTATGATGTTGTATTATCATTCCATCAGTCTGTCCACATGTCCAAGGTTGCTATGATGAGATAACTTTCCTTTCCAGGTATGTACCGGTAAGCGCGCAAGCTCGATGTTGTCTCTTGTGCTAAATTTTTTTTACGGGATTTTTGTCCAATTATTACTTGTTTAGGGTGAGAATTAAAACCGATATCTTTTTTTGAGTATCTTCATCTTAATCATGCAATGCTCCTTCATACGCTACAAACACGCAGAAGCGGCAGCTGACAACACACCCCTCAAAAACACCGCCTTTAACACTGTGCCACAAGTACCCAATTCTGAAAAGTACCGAGAAATAAGTCTTTCACGATGCGTTTTTTCGGTTTCCTTTCCCTTTCTTCACTGGTTGCGAACAGTGCTACCATTATTCTATTGGGAAGCAGCAACAACAACTACTTAACACCTGTAGTAGTGGCAGCAGCGGAACCTTCTCCTCCTGTATTCAAGCTCCCACCTCTGCCATATCCCGACACGGCTTTGGAGCCCTACATTAGTCAACGGACATTGAAATTCCATCACGGCAAACATCATGCCAAATACGTAGCTACTACGAATTCTATGATTGAAGATACTGACTTGGCCAATGCGGCTTCGTTGGAAGAGATTATCTTGAAGGCTCACGAAACCTCCAATCAAGGTTTATTCAACAATGCAGCACAGTCTTGGAACCATGCCTTTTATTGGAATTGTATGACACCCAATGGTGGTGGTGGTCCTCCTCCTTCTTCATCTGGTTCGTTGGCAAACAAGATCAATGCAAGTTTTGGTTCGTACCAAGAATTTCGAACGCAATTCAGTACCGCGGGCAACACGGCCTTTGGATCCGGATGGGCGTGGTTGGTCCTGAATACTTCCACGGACAAATTGTCTGTTCTCAAAACCATCGGAGCCGACAATCCCATGACGACTCCGGGTATTGTGCCAATTCTGTGCATGGATGTGTGGGAACATGCCTACTACTTGGATTATCAAAATTTGCGAACATCGTACGTTGATGTGTTTTTGGACAAGCTAGTGAACTGGGAATTTGTTCAAGAAAATTTCGATCGAGCTATTACACCCGGTCGCGGAGCAGAGTTGTAACCAAGATGTGTGTTGACAAAAGACTAAAAACTTAAGTGAACGACAGCTGAAACTAACATAGGAAATTATAAAATCTGTATTTTTTATTGTTGCTAGTCAGCCGTAAAAGTCGAGTTATTGGTCACCACGATCATTCCCATTTTGGTTCTTTTGCTGCAAGAGCACTTGCTCTCCTCGCATTGCCAACGACTGTACCACCCAGGGAGGAACGTTCAACAATGTAGTCGTGATTGATCCCAGTATGGTGTGGCACGTATGTCGTTCTTGGTCGTGCCCATTGGTACAAAAACGTTGCTCTGCAAGTGAACAAACGTTCTACTCCTTTAGTAGTGCAAGACATATCCCTGACTTGGACAGCGCTGTGATGAACCTGTGGGTGTGCATCTTGCATGCGGATGGATGCACTTCTTCTGAAGGGTATCCATCATGGATCAATTCTCTGTGATCAACATGTCTAAAAGCTGCTCTGGAGCTTTCGTGCCTCTCATCGCGCTAATATAGGCTGCTAAATTTATACTCGTACGAGTATCTGTAAAAAACCATTGTATGACAGTGACGAAAACATAGTGGGTATTATTGGAACAGAATGTGTTCTCCGGTCGTGAAAGTTAGTCGTGCATGTTGATTCGTTCCTGTGCAGAATTATTACCTATACAAGGGTAGTCTACCTGGTATTATTATTTATTTTTAGTACACTACGGAGTGGTACGTAGTCTACTCGTAGTACCTGCTAGTAGTGGTAGACTCTACTATTGCTTACCTGGTACTGTGGTACGGCTGTACTCGTACTACTAGCGGTTGGAAATCATGAAAAACTGTACTCCTACGAAGTCATTCAACTGGATAGCTATCCGCCTATGCAGTTTTTATTAATGGTTTGACATTTGGACAGACAGTTGCAGCCAGTAATTGAAGGACTAAATCATTCATCTATTGCGTTTCCCACAGTCGTGCACCAAGAAAAGACCTTGTCCTTGCCAATACCTACGAGAGCCGAATTCTGCTCAATTCCACGAAAAATTGTGAACGAAACATGGTAAAATACAGCAGGCTGAGCTCGACAGCGTCAGCGTCCAGTAAAAGCGATGGAACGGCCAGCAAATCGCGATACTCCAAAGATCATTTGGTGGAGATTGCCCATGCTCTCAAAAGGAACGTTGAAGTACGCGACAGGAAGTTTCGATTAAAGACGTACGATGACTGCTTTATGGGTACGGAGTGCATTGACTTTTTGCAAAACTATATGCAATTTTCCAAACGAAAGGATGCCGTCCGTTTGGCTCTGCAGATGAACGAGGTGCTTCATTTCTGCGAGCATGTCAAAAATGAACACAAAATTAAGGATGAGCCGCTTTTCTATCGCTTTACAGATTTTGCCGGCGAACATCAATTAACCTTGCTCCAAGTGATGAGAGCCTTTCAACGTGGCATGCCCACAGAGGATCGAACATACCGTCTCCGAGCCTACCAAAATGGCACGTTTTTTCTGCAGTTGCCAACTTGTTTGCCTTTCGAGTTTTGTTTTCCGACATTTTCTAACTAAATTACTTCTTTTGTATCTTGGAAGTCTTTGTTGGCAGTGAAGCTGTGGATTGGTTGGTTGAGTACAAATTTGCACCGTCCCGAGCGCACGCAGTTGAATTAGGCAACAAACTGGCGGAAGAATACGAACTCTTTGTCCATGTAACTAATGAGCATCCTTTGAAAGATGAGTACATATTCTATCGTATGCTAGTACCTCAGAATATGCCTGGACAGACTGACCTCAACTCCAAAGTCAAGTTGGACAAGAAGGCCTTGCAAGCGTGGGTGGCTGTATTTTCAGTTATAGGCATGGCGATATACTATTATGTATTTTGAAAATAGGCAAAATGTACTAGAAGTTTGTAGTTTGTACCACGTCAATATAAACTTATTTATAATTTCCATACAGTGTTCCAATCGGGGTGTACTACGGGAGGACAGGGTGGTATGTCCCCAAGAAATTCCCGGCTTAACATGGTCGGTGGTTTTACGGCGTGACCGTAAGCCGTAAGGTTGTAGATACAGCTCAAAAAGTTCGTGACCGAGTAGAAGAACGAAAAAAAGGGCCACACAGCAAGCTCACGCATTGTCGGTAGCCGCCAGGAGGGAGTGTACCGGGCACAAAATGCGTAACTGAGAAAGGGATTCAAATAACTTAGAAGGAAAGGTGCCAACACCAGAAAGGTTGTGCTGCCGATCAGGGACTCCTGGACGCTTCCACTAATGTACCACCAGAGCACCAGTATCCGGGCAAAAAATTGGTGTGGGTTAAAGGCAAAGAGTGTTGCCACGCCATTGCGAAAAAACCACAGGGATGCTTTGAGAGAGGGTTTATGTCCCCAAATTATACCGTGATATGTTGCCTCCAAGGCATGCCGAAAGTAGAAACTGGGCCCCCAAAAGATAGCAATCATGTCCCAACTCTTGATTCTCTGCCTCAAAAAGTCTCCAATTGTCACTGGAGCTGTTGTGGGTATAGTAATGGTAGCGTCATCGCAGACAATCATTCTCTTCCTAGACCGTTGCGCCAGTAGGATCAAACCCATTTGCTGATCCTCCCCATCGAAGACGCAATCATGCTGTTGTAGCACTTGGCGGAGGTCCTCTCTTCGCCAGACAGACAGAGCACCGCTGCAGTAGACAGGGGGGCACCAGCGAATAAATTCACCTACACCTTTAACAGGAAAGGGAGCTTCCGTCTCGGGGATCTTGTGATGGGCTGCGTACTCAATATCTTGAAGCCCAACAAGTAAGGGTTTGCCATTCACCGCGTGTTCCTCTTCGTCGCTGGCTACGACAGGATACTGCACGGCAACAATATTGGAATCTGCCGATAGCCGTTGAGTTGGAATTGAAAAGTTTGCCGGAAGACGAACGTCGTCATCTATCATCAGAATATAAGTGCTAGCTTGAGGAGAAACGATACCATTTTTTTGAAGGTGAGGAAGCCAAATTTTTTCCGTCCAATAAAAGGCGTGTGATTTGTTTCCCACGGGTATAAAAAGATAGTTGATATCGGGGTGGATCTTCGCGACAAGCGATTCTGTCTTGTCAGGAGGGGCGTCCGCGTTGGCATTGTCACAAACAAAAATCTGGTTGGGTGGGAAATGCGCCAATGCGGCCTCTAGAGTACGTCGAAGCTGACCGGCTTCCGACTCTGATGATGCGGACATATGACACGCAATAAACATGCAACATTGGCTTTCCCAGTCCTGCTCCTCGCGGCATGAGTTTTCTGCCTTTAGTAGAGCCTCTTCTTTCAGAGAAACATTCTTCATTGAGTTGTCGTCTTGTTTGAAGTGTTGCTTTATTGCCTGGATTATCTTGGGTATGGCCTCTTGATCACAGAAGATCTGGATGAATGTTGAAACGAGAAAAGGAATCATTAAACGACATACAATGCCTCGCGAAGGCCTTAGCCAATACCAGACTGAAAACGAAGTAGCAACGAACGTGTAGAGAACGGTAAGAAATACCAAATTTGCGGTGTTGTAGACAAAACGCCAAAACGTCCCAGACTTGACGATCCTGGCTCTTTTCTCAACACTCTCATTGTATCGTCGCAAGGCTTGGTACCATAAATACGGATGATTGATGTTCTTGTGGAATTCATCGATAGGCTTATGTCTAGTGATAACCTTGGCGGGTGCGTAAGGATTTTTAATCCCGAGTACAAGATATTCGAAAGCGATCCAAATAAAAGCCCAGCAAATTACTGCAAGGATTTGGGTCACGACAAGGACAGCAAAGCTATGAGAAAGGAGAAGACCGCTGTCGCAGTATGTCTGTACTCCTTTCGGCAAGAGGGCGTCTCGGCTAGGACATGCAACCGGAACTGGATCGCTAAAGCCATTCCACCTAGGGTACTGTCCTTGACCGCAGTACCTTCGTGAGCGCTCGCATTCAGCGAGCATGCCAATCACTGAGGCAACAGGGACATTTCGAGGCCCCCACCACCAAACAAGAAGCCACAATGCCGTGAAGAAAGTAAACAGAAAAAGCACGGTGCGTCCAAAGACCGTGTTTGTGGGCACAAGACGATACAGGGCAATTTTGGGGGATGTAGTCAAGAACCTCTTGCAAGACGAAACAGGAACCGTTGATGGTGCGCTCTTTTCCAAGTCAAAGTCATCGCTGTCCAGGGTCTGTTCTGTTGTATCAGTATCAGAATTGCTGCAATGGCGACGAAGATAGCATAGAATGTGGGACCTGTCATTTGCGCAACAACACAAGCGAAAGTGGACAACGGCTGCAGAGAAATAAATATACTACTTACTTCTTCAGAATTCTGACAGCCTCTTCGTCGTCAAGAAGAATGCCTTCCAGATCTAACACCACTTTTTTGGAGTATGGGTGTCGCTCACGCAAAGCGACTTTGGGAGGAAGGAATGAGTCAAATTTCTCGTCGCTATTGTTGTACTCGTTGCCTGTCATTTTTTTAGTAAATTGTTTTTTATGGATCATTCTCGTTCCGATTATTTTAGGGTGTTCTGGTCACACGCGCCAAAGTGATTATTTTGGTTGCTATGGTATTGTACTCCGTACCACTCCAGTACTGAGGCCTGAGAGGAAGCACTTCTTGTTTGGAAGAGAACAGAACTATTCGGTTCTGTTTCATTTCCTTTTTTTTGTTACTCCCAGTAGACAAGTCACTTTGATTATTATTTCTTCTGTTTGCTATTGTACTCCGTACAGTAGCTACTGAGAACCTGCGAGGAAGCACTTATTGTTTGGAAGGGAACAGAACTATTCGGTTCTTTTTCACTTCTTAATTTTTGTCAGTCACTTCAGAGGAAGTGTGCGATTGAATGGTTCCTTTCGATTTAAGATACCTACTGTAGCTACTACTACGAGTGGTAGCTAGTAGGGTCTACTAGCTAGTACTAGTAGAGTACTCGGAGTACAACACCATGCTGCTACTACAGTACCAGGTAGACCTACTAGACTAATATTTTTTTTTGTACTTCGAGTACTCTAGAAGCTACTCTAGTAGCTTGCAAAAACCTTGCTTTGGATTGGAGTTTGGAGACTTCAGTGCGTTACAACAGTGCTCACAGCTCTGCTATCATGCATGCATTGGTGTTCACAAGCGCCCTTGAATGACACCGGCATTTCTCTACAGTATCTTTTTCTGGTGGGTTTCTGTTTCTCGTCAGTCTGAAGCGGCGCTTACGGATCTTCCTACTACTAGTAGAGCACAACAACAACGGATGAAGACAGCCCTGCAAGTTTTTTGCCAAGAGTCTCAGCGGAAAATGGAGGGAAAGTGCGACAAGAACGATGCAATGGAATTAATTAATGATGACGTGCAGGATTCATTTCTTTCAACACCAGCAACACTACCAGCATCATATGTAGACTTGCACATGCACAAATTGGTGGTAGTGACGGAAGAGAATTTCCAAGAGAGACTTCGATGCTGCATTGACAGTAACACTCCACTTGATTTTATTGGGTGCCAGGTTACACTCACAAATGGAGCTATCAGGCTCAAGGGTAAAGAACAACTCGAGATTCACGGAGGTCTCATCGAAGGGTCTATACATTCCTTGTTTCAGATTGACGGTGACAAGAAAAATTCTCCCCGTCGTTTGACACTGAAGGGTGTGCGTTTGAAACACACCAAAATTCACGAGGATCCTCGTGAAATTGGAGCAGCCGTTTTTGCCATGGGATCCAGTATCGTTGTATTGGACGGCTGTGATATTTCGTCTTTGGGCGGCTTTGCGGTGTGGGCCAAACATCGGTGTTCGGTGTCCATTGAGAACTGTAAGCTTCATGACGTTGCCCGAACTGCTGTGGCTTGCTTCAATTCTGTGCAAGTGACCGTACAAAATACTTCCGTAACCAACGTCGGAATCCACGGCGTCTGTGGTCGTGGTGTTGCTCAAATGAAACTCAACCATGTGGAACTAGATAATTGTCAGATTCGAGCCATTATGGTATATCAAGGGGCTAGTATGACTTTGGAAGATTGTCGTGTATCAAATACAATGGATCCAGCGACACCAGCTGTTCATGCTCAGGGTCCATCACCACAAAATCTGGAAGAAGCTGCCGAGGAAACTACAACCGAAGAGAGGAGAAAAGGGGGGGGAAACAAGGTAAAATGCATAAATGGAGTAACACCCAATAATAAACTTGGCCCCGACGACTACAAATTGATGATACCAACTCTATCCATGACACGCTGTAGAGTATGGAACAGTGCAGGTCCTTCACTGTTAATTGAAGGAACGGTGGCGCAATATTTGAAAGAAAATGAAATCCTGTCTTAAAGGATTTAAGCATAGGAGTGAAATGGACGAACAATAAGTAACCGAAAAGCTATTATTATTACTCTGCTGGCAGACAGAGCCATCTGGAAAGGATTTCTTGATTGGATACAACTCAACATCATCAGTATTTGGGACGCACGATGATGCGTAAAGTATTGTTTTTGTCAATCACTCCACCGGCTTGCTGCGAGACATAGTAATATCTGCACAAGGCAAGGCTGGCAATAGAGCAACGTCATTCCTACCTCAAACTTCGAAACACCGAATTCATTCGAACTCTGCCTGTTCAGCAACTTCGCACTATTTTGATGAAATATATGCAATTAATAGCTATGTTGTACCCTCGCTTATTTCTTAAGATCTTTGATAGCATCCATGATAGCAGGTGCTAGCGTAACTGTTGGATTATCATCACCAGCGGGGTCTGTGAAAGTTGGGAATTTTTTAGATGAGCTGTTGGATGGTATTTATTTAAAAAAAAAGGTAGAAGCAACACACAAGGAAATTAAATCAGCATCTACACCATTTAAATCACTACGTACCATCTTCGCCTTCGGCGACAGCAACGTGCTTGGCAACACCATCTTCGCAGTACATGGCCCAACGCTTACAGCGGCCAATAATTCCCACAGAGGGAGGTCCAGGGTGTGTCATTTCCATGCCACAAGCCTTGGTAAATTCAGCGGCAGGATCGCCCATCATGGTGACGATGGTTCCTTCGGATTTTTGGTCAAGGGCCCAGCCCTTCATGACAGCGGCATCGTTTACGCAGTAAACTGTACAGTGTAGTGTATCAAAGATAGAAGATCGAAGTGAATTTAGGATTGTTGTGGAGTCAAAGTCGAGTAATGTTGGATACACAAAGTGTTACAGTGCCAGTAAAGGAACCAGATGGAATCAGAAGAGTACAATGTTAGGTCCACGACTTTCAACGGTGCGTGATACTTCACGTGTGTGACGAAATTGCATCAACTGCTGCAGGTCAACAACATGTCATATGTCATTACGACATATTCGGACGTACCTAACACCTCATCAACGCCGAGTTCCTTGAGGGCGTCCTCAGCCTCAAGGTATCCCGGGACCTGCTTGGAAGATCACGTGGGGGTGAATGCTCCTGGCAGACCAACAACGATGACGTTGCGATCGGCGAGGTAGTCCTCGGAACCGACGAAGGTGGGAGGAAATCCGAAATGCAAATCAGCAGCGGGAACCTTATCTCCAGCCTTGAGGGTGAAAGCAGATGCAACCGCCGAGAACAGCATAACCGCCGCGATAGCGGACTTGGACACAATAAATTTCATAGTAAAATCTATTTCTTGTTTGTTGTAAAACAGCAAAGAATCGAAATTTAATGAGCTAGGAATTATATTTTGATGGTGCCCAGTGCCAATTGGCAGGTTGGCAGGGTGGCCTCATTCTGTTGATGAGAGGTACGTTTCGGACTCTCAAAAGATTTCTCGGCTCACAGCTCTGATGTCAGACGAACGAGAAAGGTGCGAAAGGCCTTCCAATTTACGAGTAGATCTCTCTAGCAGGTACCACCAGGTACTACTAAATACTATTGTAGTAGCTAGTAGTCGTATTTTAGTAGTAGTACTAGTAGTAGTACTAGTAGTACTACTACTAGTAGTAGTAGTAGACTACTACTACAGCACTACGAAGTAGCTAGGCTGTACCTGGTAGTACCACCAGGTATGAGGAGGACTACGTAACTGGTGGGTACTGGTACTATTCTATTCTTCTTATTTATGTCGTTAGTACCGTAGTACTCTAGTACTAGTACTACTACTACTAGTAGTAGTCTACTACCAGGTAGCTAGTACACTTACTTGTAGTCTACTACAGTACTAGCTAGTAGAGTAGTCTACTACTGTAGCTAGTTTAGTAGTAGTAGCTTCTGTTGCAACGAGGGTATGGTTTTAATTAATCGGGGGTGCACATGACGCCTGTGCATCTGCCGTGCTCTTTCGTCCGTCAGCTAACAACTCATGCTGATGAAATGCTTGCCGTCCTTGCACTCAAATCATTAGTGATTTTTTCGTTGTGCCGTCCTTGGCATCAATGTCGATTTCTTCTTCTATCGCTGTTGTCTTCAAAGCTGCTCCGTGGAACGAGCTTACCCTGCCATCCTTTTGGCTGGTTCTACTCATAGCTTTTTTGTTTAGTGTTGCTGGTAGTGTTGCTGCGTTTGCTAGCTAGAGCTACGAATGCATCCTTCTTCGTGCCCGTTGGTTGCTTTCATAATATTTCAGCGAAGCGCAGGTACTATTCACAAATTCATGTGGATTTTGAAACCAACCAACCGGATGGGATGCACGTTCCTCTTTCCTCCTAATCGGAAGAATAGAGTAGTAGTACCAGGTACACTCGAGTACGGAGTACTAGGGTCTACTACTACCGTAACTGTTATTGGTACTGGTAGTAATTATTTCTTGCCCCTATCAAGGTGATGGCCGCCGTGTCAACAACGACGCGGAAGGGAACGAGGGGGGCTGTTGCTGCTAGTTCTCTGCTTCCAGATGATCCCAAGCAAGTCCACTAAAAAAGTCTACTAATAAAGCCCAAGAATCCTAAAATGCACTTCACCAGCTGTGAACAGCTGCTCGCTCGAGGTTGTTTTGCTTCGTATAGAGACCAATCCCCGGCGGTGGATTCGCAATCTAGAGTAGCTATCAAGCGCATACACAGGTATGCGTGTCGCGTGGAAGTGAAGGGTTTCCTACAGAGAAGCACAAAAACTTGCATCAAGTTAGAGAAAAGAAGGGGGGTACTAATAGGTACCATTACCCGGTATTGGTACTAGTACCAGGTACAATACTCGTATCAGGGTCACCGGTGGAGAAGAAGAGCTACTTACGGTACCTGGTACTTTACAGCAGCACTGGCAGGAGCATTCTTGTCCAAATTCGACTTCACTGGAATCGGACAACGGAAACGAGCAGCTGTGAGCTGTATCTTCCCTTTCAGCTCTACCAGGTATTTCATTGGCGCATTTCCAACTTTTATCGATTTTCATTGGCGATTTCAGTTTAACGGGTAAGGAACTTCAAAAAAATGTCAAGCAAAATGCCCCAGATTTAGGGAAGTACTGGTACCAATAAGTCAGTTGGACACAATCAGATTCTTTGAGATGCAAAGAATCTCCAATAGTTCCGGATACTATTAGATAATTAACCCTGAAGTCATTGATATTCAAAATGCGAAATTGACATCTGGTTTGAAGTACCGTACTAGTACCTGGTATTCAATACCTCGTCCCACACTTAGGTTATGATGACTGCATTCAGTTGCAACTGAAGAAAAGCCAGATGTCAGGACATGAATATCTGACTCGAACGCCGGAAGGTCCATAAAAACAAGACAGCAACTTTTTATTTGTAGGTATTTTACATTCTGCTTTAACACACAACACCGCCCTTCCTTTTCTCAACATGACAAAACAAAACAAAACAAATAACAGTGGCAATGGTATGCCACTATGGACCCTTCAAACACGCTCCTCGGCAAGCCCAAGGTTTATTTCAATGGCGCCCATTTCGAATGCCAGACTTCAGAGCATTCTCCAAGAAGCTCTCGACCTGATCAGTGAAGTTGATTTGGTAGATACTCTGCCTCGACCAAACACACGATCTGCCACTTCCTGGAATGGAAGCCAGTAGGCTCAGAGTTTGCCACAAAGGCATACCGAAGAAAAGGCGATACTCTATGCAAAACAACTGGCTTTTTTGGGTTGCTGGTTGATGCCAAATGCCAACCTCAACTCCGTAATTTTGCTACTGTTGGAATTTCGAATAGTCCTTTGTCCTTTTCTCTGTGCGTGCCATGCTAATACCAACTGCAAGACCAGGCAAATTGTTCAAAAGGTGGAAGGAATGGTGTTTTTGTACATTACAAATCATCGTTACAGTTCTACTGTGTATAATATATTATTGATATCATCTGCACTCTGCGCATCACTGTCACGGAGATTAACTATGGCTAGACGCTAATATCATGCTATAATTACAACCCTTCCTAAATAGAGTGCAGTGTCTGTGAATCTGAATTTTGTTTTGTTTACTTCTACTGCTAGCTAGCATGTCGCGTTCAGAACGAGCGACAGATTTGCTCACGGCATACTTTTTGATATTATTTTACTGCGAATCGAAGTTTTTAGGTGGCAATTATTGAATGAAACCAGCATCAGTGTGATAGTATCCATTTTCACTGCCTCATGGCTCTCTACCACCTGCTACGAACAATGATACACTTTTGACAAGGAGCTTTTTTGTCGCAGAAGGAATGGTATTAATATTATTGTTCTCGTCACCGTGCGTTCTGGGGTCACTTCACCAGTTGGGTACTGGTACTACTCCAGTTCGCGTTGGATGAGAAGTCTACCAGGTATCAAAAGTGCGTGCTTCTTTTTTTTTTCGCAACCTACGGTACTTAGACTCTAGCACTAGATAATAACAACCTGGTAGTACTCTAGTAGATACGGTAGCTCTGAAGGTTGCCTTTTTTCTGCAACTCGTAGACTACCCACACAAAACAAAAATCAAATAATGATAATGATAGAGTTAAGAAAACGAAAAGCAACGACGCACTCAAGTACCGCAAGTAACTCCCAGTATCATTTCAGTTGCGTTGGATGGTGTAATGTACTGAGTTGTACCGTATGTAGTATCTAGCAAAATTTTTCGTTTTGACCGAAAAAGAAAACGGAAGAGCGCAATGGAGCAACGAGTAACCCTCTGACTCGCTCAATTTGAAAACGAAACATAAACAAGCACATCACAAAAATTAACTCTCTACTACTCGCGTACTCTACTATTCTAAACCTTTCTGTTATTACTGTAGCTGGGGGTAGCTTCCTGAGCGTCCCCCCCCTCTTGCCTCAGCTCCTCGTGTTTCCTGCTATTGCGACTCGTTGCACATGATGTACTTAAGATGAAATGATAGAATCTGCCACAGGTCACGCACTTCTACCACCAAGATAGAAATCCTGTTTGCAAAAAGCAAAACCGTTTACGTCTCTCTTCCCTCACACTGAAACGACCATTTTTATAAGATCCACTCCCGTTATGTTATTGGCAACTCTAGTCTACAGATCAATTAGTGTTCAATACCAATTGACTTCCTCCCCCCCATTGCTGTCTTCTCTTTTTCATCCGATGATAACTTCAGAACGATAGTTTTTTTGCGTTTTTCACACATCCAAATGGATGCACGATTGGGCCCGAATGTTGTAATCGCCCAGTTTCGCATCGTCTTGTAGTTGCTGACCACCGAACATCAATTTCTGCTGCGCTTGAGGAATGCCACGTCGATGGGCAATCTTATTTTTTAACTGAACAACGGTATCCTCGTTGGCCACTCCAAACAACAAGTGATTCTGTGCTGGATCCACAACAAAGATGGTCATGCTGCTTTCCGAGTCGCTCAAAGAACCGCTGCGAATGCGTTCATTGTAAGTGCTAGCACAGTTGCTAAGGTCTTCCATACTGGACGAAGTGGAGGGTGACATGTTGTTTTGTAGAGAGAGAGAGAGAGTGAGACAGTTTGAAATGAAGATTTCGAAAGAGATCCTGCTGTTGATGATGGTGTTTGTGTGAGAAAACGAGAAAACGAATCGAAGATTCGCGAGCAGAAAGTTGTTCACGTAGGTTGACGTTGCCTCCTTGCTTTGAACCAGCAAACGTTGCGTCAGCCACGCAGGCAAAGACTTAATCTAAAAATATGTAACGCATGAAACGCATTAAAAAGGCTGCCTCAAATTCTCATGTCGAATCTTTCAAAATGTTGGCTTCAACCCTAATAGAAATATAAATCCGGGTACCCTATTCTCAGGTTTTCACACTGCAAAAAAATGGATGGCGGCGAGAGATGAGAGAGAGCGAGATCAACAAACATCAATGCGAGCACAAAAGCATTAAAAAGTCGTCGTCATCTCATTACTACTAGTTTCAGGGCACGTTTCGCGAACTATCTTTGCATCGACCTTCCAAAAAGAGGCCACTGCCAGAGAGTCTACATCCAGAACACTTTCATCCCTCTCCAGATATATTTTTAACTGTATCAACCAATCAACATCCTTTATTATCCAACACACAAACCAAGAAAAATGAGAATCTCTCTTGCCTTTGCCGCCGTGACAACACTTTTGGCTAGTCCTACTGTAACCGCGTTTACACCTCGTAACCTGCAAGCCACACCAGCTGCTGCCAGAACGTTCGGTGCTTTAGGTCGTCGAGTAGGAGGAGCACCAGCAAAGACGAACGGTAGAGCAGTAGTAGTAGCTTTAAAGTCTTCCGTGGAAGAGAAAGCAGAGGCAGCGGCTGCCTTGTACGAACGCAAAAAGCGTCCTCCTTACATTCCGGGTAAGATTGATGATCCCGACTATGTTCGCATCTTTGATACGACGCTGCGTGACGGAGAACAGTCGCCGGGTGCTACCTTGACATCGTCGGAAAAACTCGAAATTGCCCAAAACTTGGCCAAATTGGGTGTCGACATTATCGAAGCAGGATTTCCCATTGCCTCTCCCGACGACTTTTCAGCCGTTAAACAAATTGCTGAAATCGTAGGAAACGAAGTCTTTGAGGATGGGTACGTTCCCGTGATTTGCGGTCTAAGTCGAGCCAACGAAAAAGACATTCAGTGTGCCTGGGATGCCGTCAAGGGTGCCAAGCGACCTAGGGTCCATACCTTTATTGCGACGTCCAAAATTCATATGGAAAGCAAGCTAATGAAGACACCCGATGAAGTGGTGAAGATTGCCGTCAATGCTGTCAAGTTTGCCAAGAGTTTGGGATGCAATGACATTGAGTTCTCTCCCGAAGATGCCGGACGGTCCGATCCCGAATTTTTGTACCGCATCCTGTCCGAAGTCATTAAAGCGGGTGCCACCACGTTGAACATTCCAGATACAACTGGATGGAACATGCCCTGGGAATTTGGAGGACTGATTAAAATGCTGCGAGAAAATGTCGAAGGTGGCGAAAATGTTATTTTCAGTACCCACTGTCAAAACGATTTGGGATTGGCCACGGCCAATTCCTTGGCGGGAGCCCTGAACGGAGCTCGTCAGTTGGAATGTACCATTAATGGAATTGGAGAACGCGCTGGAAATGCTTCGTTAGAAGAAATCGTCATGTCTCTGGCTTTGAAGGGCGGCACACACTTTGCGGGCGGACCCGGAACTGGTAAGCTCTACACGGCCGTTAATCCTGTCCATATTACACCCACTTCCAAAATGGTGTCGGAATATACGGGTATGATCTGCCAGCCCCATAAGGCCATTGTTGGAGCAAATGCATTTCAGCATGAATCGGGCATCCATCAAGACGGTATGATTAAGAATAAGAGTACCTACGAAATTATGACGCCAGAGTCCATTGGACTCATGCGAGGAGAGCAACAATCCGGCGCTGGTATTGTCTTGGGCAAGCACTCGGGACGGAATGCGGTCGGAACTCGCTTGAGGGAGCTAGGATACAATGTAGATGTAGAAAAGCTCGATGCTGTGTTCAAGCGATTCAAGCAGGTTGCCGAGCGCAGAAAGGGTGGCCTGGAAGACGAAGACTTGGAGGCTATTGTCACAGACCAAGCGGGCGACATTAATCAATTGTGGACCATTTCAGGGTTACAAGTTGCAACAGGCATGTCAGGAATCCCTACTGCCACTGTTAAATTGATGGGACCAGATGGTATCGAGCGCTACACGGCGTGTACCGGTACAGGACCTGTGGATGCTGTCTATAAAGCCATTGACCAGATTATGGGAGTTTCCGTCAAGCTGGAAGCTTACGAATTGAAGGCTGTATCGGAAGGCATTGAGGTAAGACACTCTTCTCAGGTCTGCGCGACCAAAATAGTCGTATTTTCGATGATGTACCGCTCTTGGTCCTCACTTGCATTTCTCTACTTGTGTGGTATTCCAGGCTTTAGCATCAACTCGAGTCCAAATTACTCCTATTGAAGGAGGTCCCAACGACAGTCCATCCATGAATGCTCAATCCGAGATTAGTAAAAACAGAAAGTTTTCTGGTCAAGGATCGGACACTGATATCATTACAGCATCAGCCCGGGCATATGTTTCAGCCTTGAACAAGCTCTTGACATGGAATAAGCAGCGGAGGGAACAAGTATCCAGCAGCTCGGTAGAGATCAACGGAGGGGCTGGAGATGCTCAAGCTGTGGCATCGTCAGTAGTAAGTGCAGCTCCAATGGAATAGAAATGGTGCACAATACCGAATTAAATTACAAGTATTTGCGTTACGCAATTGTTTAATAATAATGCACCGTAGCATCAGGACCTACGTTTCATGACCGTGTTTTTCTGGGTGCTCTTGGGAGTAAGGTGCTCCAGTTGCGTTGCTACAAATTACAAATGCCCATTTGGATTTTGGATTGACCGTGCAATGTGCAAACGCCCGGAGAGGTACAGCTATCGAAGACCCCACCAATTGTAACTCAAACCCCGGGTGCGTGTCACCCAATTTAAATAGTAGATCCTATCCTCCTCCATGGAGGGTGTGGTCCGGTTGTGATCAACTCTGTCACCCTTCGGGGTGCCAATGGTTGCCTTCGGGTGGCCTTGGCACCCTGCGGGCGCCATAGTTGTGATCCCCGTAAATTAGATGTTCAATTTTTTTTTTTTTACAGCTATCGAAGACCAAACTGAGTCGTCCGGCTGGATTTCGAACAATGAAGCTTGCCATAGTAGCCAGTTGAGAAAGATAGGTATTCTTAGTAATGATATTATTACGTCATGTAGCAGCCATGCTGAAAGATACCTCAAGATTCCTTTTTCTAACCCTGCCTCTCCAAATTGTAATCACTGTTCGCGCCGAACTACTCAGGCCTGTATGGATGAACGTTGGAAGTTGCTCTTGACTTCAAAATTACTCTCGAGTAGCGATTATTACCCGTACCGAACTGGGATCGCCGGCACAGATGCAGCTAAGATGTGCCAATCTGGTTTATTGTCCCCTAATAAAACAGATACAACTGTACTGTCAGTACTCGAGTACTCGAGTAGTAGTAGCTAGTCTAGCTAGTAGTACTAGTACTAGCAGTACTAGTAGTCTTCTAGTAGTACTGTACTCGAGTAGACCCCCTACTTACAACTCATTAAGTACGCAGTTGGTACCTCCTGCGTTTACTACCATGGTACCTGGTACTAGACTACTCTACTACTAGTACGAGTAGTACATGGTAGAGTAGACCGGCCGAAGTAGAAAAATTGTGCATCCATTCCGGTATGCCGATGAAAAGCCAAAAAAATCCAAAATTCAACGGCATTCGTGTAAAAAGGCTTAAAGCCAATGATCTGGGATGAATTTAGCTGGCAAGCTCGTGCGTCCAGTAAATAGTTTATTTCACGACGATGATGAACACAATGTGCATGAGATTATCTTTCAATGAAAACTGTCCAAAGTAAAGCATAAAAAATTCATCAAAATCAAAAAGAAATACACTGTACTCTACTACCTGGTAGTTAATATTATAAACCATTATGATTCAAACGATCCAGGTGAAATTCTTGGAGGACCACACGCTTTCAACTTCGCCAGAGTTGGAGAATCTCTTGGCCTCCGATCATTCCGTCAACTATTCCCTCGAACAATTGAGCCAAGATCTCCAATCGGCCTTGTCTACGCAGCTAACAGCCGATGTATCGGCAGATAATCAAACCCGACGCCAACGACTCGAGTTTTTCCCTGTCGTCTTGGTAGTCTATTTGGTGTTGCTGGCATTTGGTATGTTATTCATCATGCGGGATACCGCAAATGTTTCTGCCAGCAGTAGTGCAAAATCCGGCAAGCCTTTGGGGAAGATTGCTATCTTGGTGCTCTTTGTCGTCGCGGCACAGGTGGGAAGAATAATTGTAAATCGACAAGCGGCAAAGATTGGAGCCTATCAGCATTTACATCAAGTATTGGCTACCCCAGTGTTGCAGGCGGCGACACGCCGATATAGCAGCAGCCCATCTTATCCAGTCTTTGTCCATCGGATCGATCTTTGGAGAGGAGAATTTGTTGATGTTATCAATCACTTGCCAGTCGCCGCCACGACTTCTTCCGGGGAATCAGGGAACAACAAGATAGATTTGTTGGGCCCGTCTGCGTATCATGAAATGGAGTAATGTATGTGTTTTGGCTCGGGGACCATCTTCTTGGGCATGCTTTGGGTTCTAATCGAAGAGTAGAAAAGGGACGCCTATAGTCGGGCACCTTGCTGCCAAGAATGGGGATCACAATAATACACTATCAAACAAGTGTTTTAAAACTACAGCAAACTTTCGCGCGTGGCTTCTTAGAGTTAAAAAAAAAAGATAAATGATACACGTAGGGGTGGGAACGTTCTTGATCATTCTAGTCTTTACGTGTCCATTTCAAGTAGCCACTTTCGCGCATGGCTTCTCAGATAAAAAAGTACACCCAAAGAGGAAAACTTCTTGATCATTCTAGCCTTCACGTATCATCCCACCGAATCTTTCTGTTCGAAAGGTCAATCTTGCGTAGTTATTGACCCAGGTGGCGCCGCCGTCTTTTCGTTTCATTTACTTTAATCCTGGTAGTGGCTTGGTATTAAGGCGGAATCTACGATGTACCTACAGTAACTACCAAGCTACTAGGCGAGTATGTAGCAGAGGTTCTTGTGAAGAGAGAACGGAACGACGGATTCCAGTTTTTTTTTTTCGAATTTCCTGTCGAACAGATGTGCGCCCCAGGACACTGTCCACTGAACCAATTCAAATTCTTAACTACTTTTTCTCATCATCAAAAACACAACATCCCAACAACAAAGGTGGAACTACCTCGGGAAAGCCGATACGGTGTAAATGGCTGAAGCTCTATCCTTTTCAAAGCCATTTGACTCCATCATTAATTAAAAACAACGGCATTGAACAGTTTGTAGAGAGGGAGGAGGTCTCGATTTAATCCAGCATCCAACTACTCGTACTTCCAGTAGTAGTATGAGAATCACTACTACTACTACCAACTACTCCAAATCCACGGCACTCTTCCTCCTCCTATTGATTTTTCACACACAAACAATCCATGCCAGAATATCCAACATCTTATCCTATGGTACCATGATGGGACTGGCAGCTCAGTCATCACGTTGGAAACTCGCCATGGAGGATGAACTAGTCCAGCTGGCTAAATCTTCGGCAGAAGCAACCTCGTGGCAGGAAGCGGCAGCCGAAGATCAAGAGGCCTCACAGACCCTGCTGGAAAAATCGGAAGCAGAACAAACGGAAGGAGATTTGCTGGAGGAAGAAGGAGAAATTTTGGTGGGCAAGGGGAATGCTGACAACGGCAAGGCAGCTACGCAAGAAGCCGAAGGCGATGAATTAGCTGCCGAGGCCGCAGAGGCATCGAGCGAATCTGACACTATCTTTGCCAAAGCTGGCGTCCAGGAAGCTCTCGCCGAAGAAGATGTGACGAAAGCTTTGGTACATACCGAATTGGCCACGGAAAAGGGGGTGAGTGCCGAAGCAGACGAAGTTGGTACGGCCATTTGTCAGTTCATTCCGTTGGTGGATATCGTGTGTGATGTGGTTGGAAGTATGGCGGCCGTGGGTTTGGAAAGCCAAGCTGTTAAGAATGCAGCCCAATCTGCCGAAGAATACGGAACTGCAGCGGCTTTGCAAGCCAAAGTAGACGCGGAAACGGCCCAGGCTGCCGAATTGCAAGCAGCAGCAGCTGAAGAGGGCGAGCAAGCTGTAGCCAAGAAAACAAAGGTTACTGCATTGGAAGTCAAAGCCGACAAAGAAATAATGGAAGGAGAAGCAGATGAAGCAGCCGCGAAGGAGGAGCTTGCTCAAAGTATAGCTGACGAGACGGCTGCTGAGGAGGAAGAAGCAAAAGCCGCGACGGAAGAAGATGCCTCTGCAAAGGCATGGGAACGGTCCTTGCGGCACGGAGCCAATGCGTGCGGGAAAGCCATCATGATGAGTTTGGTGTCTGTGGCAGCTCTAGCGTTTTGGGTCATTCGTATTGCTAACTCTCTTGTAGTACCGGTTGCGAGAAGTAGCGCAAACGCTCTGTGGGCGTTCGCAACGAGAAATAGTAGAGGGACAAAGCCGGGCGCAAACAACAACAATCATATCTTTACGAAAAATATGGCTCACACATCTAGCCTGATTGTTCATCACGCTTTATTGTTTGTCGTGTTCTTTGGCATTTGGGGAGAATCGTTGCTTCATTTGCTAACTTTGACATCTGTAACTTCCATGGGAGGTCTCTTGCTCGGTTTTTCATCAAGTTTGGCAGCGACTCAAGTCACGCTGATGCATGCTTTGCCAAAAGCCTTCCAAAACGAAGGAACTTTGGCATCTCATTTCTGGGCTGGTAGCCGCGAATTTTTTCGCTGGATGCTAGTCTTATGTCCTCTGGCGATTATGGAAATTATAATGGTGTGGGTGAATGCCGGAAGTTGGGCTTTTCGCAAGAGCATCGTAGAAGTATCTCGCCACTGGTGGCTATGGGGAGTCTTGGTCGTGAGTACTTGTGTACATCATTGGAATTTTTCGAGAACGATAACAAACTGTGTGGACGAGTACAGTCAAAGTGACGACAAAGCTTTTGAAAGCGATTCATCTGTGCTATCTTTGCTGTTAAATGCAAAGAAAGGAGCGGAATATGGTACTGAGGAGATTGAGAATGTAGAAGAATTGGATGAGTGGGTCTCTCTTCAAGAGGCTGTAGAGGTTTCAGAGGAGCAGCACTTCAGAACATTGCAATACTCGGCTGCTACGAGCAAAACTCGAACAGAGAATAAAAGATGTGTTTTTACACTCGCGAAGGAGGACGCGACAAAGGTACGCCTGCTTTTAGTCTTTGAAATTCTAATGGCATCTATAATGTTAGCCCTGCTTCGCCAATCCACGCCAGTGCTGAAGGAACTGTGGCCAGCTTCCAAATCCATCCTGTTGGCTGCGTATCCCCAATGGTATCTCCTGGCTGGCATGTGCAGCGGTTTGGTTGTATTGATGCTAGTTTGCGCGTGTCTGTAGATCACAAAGAAGAAGCGAGTATGATGTCTTGTTCTAGATCCCCCCAAGGGCGTCGAAACGTGCATATTATGACGTCGTATAGTGCAAGCCAAACAACTCTCCGGGACATTTTTGTTTTTTGTCTCTCCTTCGTGCACCAAAGCTAATGAAATAGTGAGATTGGCCTTTGTAAAATTCACCGCGAGCAGCAACAATGACTTGCTTGGTCATGGGTTTGGGGATAATGCTCTGAGCTACTCTGGCTAGTACTACTAGTAGCGAAGTACCAGTAGTCATACTAAGCCTGGTACAGTAGTCATTACACCTTGTCTGCGCCACAAAGAGGCACGAGCTCCGTGAGCTTCTCTCTTCTTTGTTCTACTAGACCAAAGCAGTATGGGACAAGTTGATGTTTCCAGATCTGACTCATAGTCCATACTGTTATCATTGTCGGGTGCGTCGATTGGCTGTTCTTGCCGGTAGCAACTAGAAGATTAGTACTACTACTACTAGACTACTATTAGTACTAGTAGTCTAGTAGTAGTGCTCTTGAGCTACTACAGTACTCCCAGTAGCTCTGTGCCGTCATCAGTCTGGACCTCATCATTAATATTTGGCAATCCTGGCGCGGTATGTATTCAAACTGTTGTCAGAGCCAGCCGAAGGGAACGTGAGACAAGGAGACCCGAATCCGACGTCACCGGAATGACCCGAAATGCCCCATCCCGTCTCCCACTCAGAAACAGGAACACATCGGGAGAAATCGG
>Ga0100402_1000567_pt1 | contig 43587 bp, 49 predicted proteins | sample CryGeyme20150102_FD_80419 | JGI IMG/M metagenome (GOLD analysis project Ga0100402, IMG submission 80419) | Groundwater microbial communities from Crystal Geyser aquifers in Utah, USA - Crystal Geyser metaG 2015-0102 | ecosystem: Environmental > Aquatic > Deep subsurface > Groundwater | place... | reverse complement strand
TTCATCAACAAAATCAACTGGGGAGTTGGAAGTTTTTTGGCAATCTAAATAAATCTATCCACATAATTCCTTGTATCAGAGTTGACACTGTTGACGTTTCCATTGCCGGTTGTCTAGGAGCCTTCTCCAAAGTTGAGTTCATCCTGATTGTACTCTTCGTAAGGCTTGGAAATCTTGTTCTTGTTATTTATGTCAATGTCGTGACTAGTTGCAGTAAAGTGAGAAGCATGACCTAGCAGCAACAGGACGCTCAGAAATACTCCAAACTCCTGGCTATAGTGTTCCTCTACGCACCAGATGGTGAAACTGTAGACCTCTTCACAGTCCTCTTGGACAGCAATACCCAATAAAGAAACCTCAAAGAGGCTGTTGGCCAACAACCCTGATTAGCTGGAAGTTTTGAGCACTATCTCGATGTTATTTTATCGGTATGCGTTCAACAGCTCAATAATGATACTGTTGATACGTTCCTTTTTTTCCTTTTTAGCCTCCTCCATAAGATTTTATTTCAAAGCGATCATCATTTTAAGACATTAGACGTCATAATGGGACGATAGGTTAGAAATATGACTCATGAGTGAATATTTATTATTGGAAATAATAATGGATTGATCGGTCAGGGACCATCTAGCTCATTAATAATAAATCAATTCTATTGTGATTGATGATAGTCAATAATCGAGTTTGACATGACTATTAATGGAATAGTAGTAAATATAAAATGCACAATATCACTCAGCAAGCCACGCATGAACCGGGGCATGTGTTTCTCAATTTGGCCAACAAGCCGGGTCTTGAACAGCTCAGGATGTTTCCGATCAGGTTGGCGATCACCTTTGAAACCACTCTGCTTTCCGACTCAGGCATGAAGTATTGCACCTGACTGGCTGAAGTGGATTCATATGAGGAGTAGACGAGAGAATCGTACATCTCGTTTGACATTTGCTCCATGTAGTAGTTGTCAGTCAAGGGATAACTGAAAGCGGGTAGTCTCTGGAGCTCGATGGTATGGAGAAAAGAATCGTCAGAAATGAGGAGGCTGTCATCGAAAAGAAGTCTGGAGGAATAAGAGGAAGGACCGTAGTTTCCAGGATAATTTGGTTCAGTCCCCCAAATTTTTTTGATGCTGATAGGTCGGGGGCAAGTAGCAGTAAAATTTTTGGATCTTCCGAAGAATTTGAGATATTTCTGAGCATAGATGTTCTAGGAGTGGCTGTTCATATATCCACTGTTGAGGTTTTGATCATTTTAGAAGACTTTCCAGTCGAGAGGCAAATCATTGTGAGGATTATAAGCATTCTAACTTTGGCCAATCCACTGCTCCTCGTTTTTGAGGGCATTGAAGCAAGTCTTGACGGTCTCTTGCTCGTCCCTGCTCATCATGTTCATCACTGCACCTGCATAGGACATCGCATAGTTCTTGGCAACTGACTCAGCATCCTCATAATGACTAGTCCCTGAACTGTCAAATCTGGCGTATTCACCACTGGGTGAGCGGGCATTTACAACCTTCTGGTTGAAGGAAGTCCTGATTTTTCTGAGGAAGTTGATGAGGGTGTAGGTGTAGGTGGAATCTCTGCCAGCAATGTTGCCATCAAGAGTGGCCATGATGGACTCAAAGATGGCGTTGACGGTGGTGTTGCTGAACTCACCGAAGGGGTGGGTGTGGTAGTTGATGCCAGCGTTGGTTGCGCAAGTCATCAAATTGAGGTCTTTTCTGAACTGAACCTCCTCCATCACTTATAGGAGGTTTGAGGTGTACTCAAAAGGATAGTCGCCCAGGATGCTGATGATACCATCATCGGAGACATTTTGCCTGAGGGCATAGAAGAGGTCACTTTTGAATTGGTTGGGACGGATGAAGAATCTATTTCTCAGGTTTTATCCACATGTGTTGCAGCATTGAGAATTGTTGCCTTCTGTTTGCAAAAATCTTCCCTGGACTGCCAGGAGGGTGAGGGCCAAGAGGACTAGCAGTTTGATTGTGAGTTTTCCTTGCATTTTTCTTCCTTTCAATTTATTATGAAATGTAGGAAATCAACTCTCCGATTTATATTTGTCACTTTTCTAGAGTACAGTAAATCATAAGGAACAACAAGGCGTATACTTATTCTAAGACCATAACTGCCTTCCTAATACTCATATCAGCTGATCTATGCCGTTTCTGTTAAATCGGATGCAAAATGGGAAGGGTCAGGATAGATTCTCTTTTGCCTATTCCCAATATATGCATTATGCCTCAATAAAACCGTAAAGATGGCACTCTTTTGTTACCACAGTTCACCATTGGCTACCCTGCTGGCATAGGAGGCTTATGCTGAAGCATCTGGGAGTGTTCCTTGGAAAAACGGGCCCACTTTCAATTGGTTCCAGAAATATCATTTGATCAACAGATTCAATATTAACCAAAATGATATCTTTTAATCTCAAATGAGTTCTCATTGAAGCGACGTGCATGGTTGAAATGTAAAATAATTATTATCTTGAAGAGGGTTTGTTGTACTGAGATTTTCTTCTTTATTATATAGCCTAAGCACCAAATACAGGAGGGTTCCCAAAAATTTATCAAAAAATCAGAAAGCCCCTCAGCAACTGTTTTTTTTATATAGTTGATGCTTCTTGAATCACAATTTACGAAAGAATATTCAATTTGAATTCGGATCATTATCGTCAACATTCCCGCATCTTGACCATCGAGGAATAAGCATCAAAAAGGACAGCTGAAGACTTATTTGAGTTAATGCTTCTTTAATTTTTGATCATGACCTGTATTTTGATGATTAGAAGACAGCCGCAAAACCCTAATGTAAAAAACTCAAGTCATTAAAAATATACAACTCTGAGGTAAGAAGAGAGTCTGGGGAGGGTATCTGGTAATTTGTGGTCAAATAAGTGAGGAAACAACTACTGGGTTGGCTAGCTACCCTTGCGCCATCGTATTATTGGCTATTCAATACTGACAACTCATATAATAATCATAATTCGAATCAGAAAAGCTAAGAAAACTGCAATATATATCAACAGACCCTCCTCAAAAATATATAAATAGTCAACAAAGATGCAAATTTTCGTGAAGACACTCACAGGAAAGACCATCACTCTCGATGTGGAGCACACCGATTCAATTGAGCTCGTCAAGGGGAAGATTCAGGATAAGGAAGGAATTCCACCAGATCAGCAGAGACTAATCTTTGCCGGGAAAGGACTAGAGGACCAACGAACTCTCGCTGACTACAACGTTCAAAAGGAATCAACACTGCACCTGGTCCTGAGGCTCAGGGGAGGAAAGGAACTGTTAGAATGATTATCATCTATTCATTGTCGTATAATACAGTATGAACCTATGGGCTATTTAAGATCAATTATACTTCCTTTCACAATTCCAAGTAGCAGTTGACGAAAGTCATCAGCACCTCCTTTAAGTTTTTCCCAAAAAGGGATATCTTATTTTCAAACGATTGGAACTTAACTAATTGCCCTTATTATTTTTTAGAGAACGGCAGACAGTTGAAACATTTTTTTGCCTGTTCTTCCTTGTTGATCACTTTATAGAGGGTTCCTCGCATGATGGCGATGTAACTGCTCTAACTGACGTACTCCTGATTCTTCATCAGGGCAGAAATCACTTCCAGGCCTTTCTTGGTTTTCTCCCGAACCTTTTCCTTCCGCAACTAGGAGACAAAATGGCTAAAATGTTGAATTGATTTTTCATGCTATTCAAGAAAAGCATAGAAAAGGATTCGGTACCAGTTGTGTTCTTGTTTTCCTTTTCCTAAATATTTTTCAAAGACAAGTTAGAGCTCTTCTGTTATTTTTCCTTTGTTATAGGCCGAAGCAAGCGCATTTAGGGAATATCGACTCAAGGGATTGATTTCGAACATTTTTATCAAGTTGTTCTCCAACTGCTGGCTTTAGTATCCCTCAATATTGAGTCCAATCATCTAGCTGTAGTAATACTCAAGCCGAGTCGGCTTCATCTATATTATTTTCAGCAAGAGGTCATAAACACTCTCTTTGTCTTCTTTCCTGTCCTTGTAAAGCTCCAGTAATCTGTTCATCTTATCACCAATCACGCTGGAAATGTGGCTAAGAGAGGAGCCTTCAGAATGTTGGGAAAATTGAGAAGATGAGATGGAACTGGAGCTCGGAGTTATTTTCTTGGTGTTGGCAGGTAAGTTTTAGCTGGGGAGTAATTTTGAGCTGTTGTTGAAGCTGGAGTTATCTTCGAGCCAGGAGTTGATGGATTAAACTTCTTTGGCTGAGCACTATTTAATTTTCTGGTGATTGCCAACCCTCTGATAGCACCGAGTGAGGTTTTTAAGTTTATCGACTCTGCCAAACTTATCGATGAGTTGTTCATAGTACTTTATGGCATCGTAGAAGTATTCATAAGCTTCCATAACTTTAGCCAGGCTCAAAAGAGTATTTTAATTGTTGATGCTCTTTTTATCAAAAATGTTACTGTCTCCAAGCAAAACCAAACATTCCTCTTTGCTGACATTGCCACTGAATTTTTACAAGTAAACCAGCAGCAGTTATAGGTATTAATCATTTTTGTCCTGAGGAGGAATGCTCATCAGCAGTTGTTTGACCTGTTGGTAGTTTTAGTAAAATAGGTGCACCTTTGTCATCAGCTGTTTGCTTATCGAGTTTGGGTTTTGTTGATAAATTTACTGTAGCTTTGAGTAGAGGCTCTTCTTCTGCTTGTTACCACCAGCTGCCACCAGCTAGAATAACTCATATGCTTGTTCACTCATACCAATAGCCTCTATGCTCCTTACAAGGTACTCCTAAGCCTAGTCGTTCTATTGGTTTAAATAGCTGATTTTTCCAATCTCCAGCATCACATGGCCATTTCCAGTATCCAATTCCAGCATCCTGTAGTAAAATCTCTCTATTCTGTCTCTCTTCTTGCCCTTCTGATAGGCTTCAATTACCAGGTTGAGATCTTACATCCGGGTCAGATCGATGGAGTCCAGTTTGTCGAAGTGCTTGATGGCCCGGAATAGTTCATCTATTTTATAGTAGCATTTTCCAAGAGAATAGTGTATGGAAGAAGGAGCGAGTCCCATTGAATTAGCTAGGGAGAAGGAGTACAGGGCTAGCGTGTATTATTGAACTTCATAGAGGTACTATCCTGACTAGACCAACATTTCTGTGGCTTTCCGATACCCCATTTTTAATTTTTAATACATCGAATGCATTTAATCGATGATTTGTTGACCCAGCTGATAAGGTATTGGTCTCTACAAATTGACCCTAATCCTACTCCTCCTCTTTTCTTCCATAATTTGTCTGCTTACTTCCTTCTCCAACTCTTTGTTAATTTCTCCATAAAATCTTTAGAGAAACTGGCTGGAGATGATCTTGTGCAGCATTTCGTATAGTTATATTCGCATGTAGTCTATTACTTTAGGGGAGGTCTTGAATATTGTGCCGAGTTTGGTCAGGTAGTGGATTAAATTTTTTTAGTCGGGGATCTAGAAAGATGCGCTGGCTATGAGGATATAGCTGGTAATTGTGATACAGTCAGACTTGCAATTATCGCCTCCCTCCTTGTCCAGCCTGTCCATGAGCATGGAAATCACTTCTCTGTACTTTTTCATTTTCAGAAGAACCCGGCACCAGCACACCTCCCAATACCTTAAATATCTATTTGATTCCTGATCCACATTTTACAAGACGTTATCTTTAAAAATATATCTTTGTTCGATAATCCAAACAGCCTAAAAATATTTCTTAGCTTCCATTAGACTCTTTATGGCTAATTAATGTGCCTCCCTTTGACTCAGACCATTTATTCCTCCGAGGTGGATGAGTGCTATTCCTTCTAGAGCGAACAACATGGCCACTCTTTTGTGGTCAGCTTGACTGTAGTTGTTGTGGTTCTTTTTGTGGAACTCAGAAATAATTCCATAGCATAGACCGTACTGCTGTCCAAAGTAAAAGGTTTATGCGAGCTCGTAGCATGATTGGATGTCAGCGGGTCTGAGTTAAGTGCAAAATTTGAAATAAAGAGCACTTTCAAAGATACGGAAGAGGGAAAGACTAATTCTTCCCATTTCTCTGAAGCACTCGAATAGTAAGCCTTTGTTGTTCTGGCCCTACGATAACAGTCGAGCTCGATCATACTCATAGACTGCTTTTTAGAATAATTTCAACTGGCTGTAACCCTTTCCTAGATGAAAAAGCACCAAAGGGTCATCCTGGCTCTTTTGAGCGAGCTAGTTAAGCTCGATAATGGCTAACTTGTGATATTTGAGTGACATGTAGGTCTCGCACAGAGATAGAATGTTTTTATGGTTGGCAGGTTTCAGCTGGGATAGAGCTGACTGTATGACCAGCTGATATGGAAGGTACTATTGACTTTCTCCTAGGACCTGCGATAACCTGCTGAGGACTTCTGTATCAACTTAATTGAGCAGAAGGTTGAATTATTGTGGGTTTGTCTTGCAGAGTTTGACTGTACCCTCGTTATATTCAGGTTAGTTGTTCTTTACAATGTCTATCAGCTAGAGATGGCTTTGGATGTATTACCTTCCTCCTGACTCATGGAGGAGCAACTCGTGCAGATTGGTCTTCAGGTTTAGGATGGTGGTTGCTGCCATTATCTACTGTTTGCTGCTGATTACTCTGACCACACACATCCACACCGACAATGCTTCCGATTTCAATAGTATCCTCTTTTATCGGGTCCAGTCAACTGCCTTCTTATGAGTCTTTTGGTCATTTTCGACGATGGTCAGCATTTTGAGGATGTCTGAACTGCTGAGAAGCTAGACTTGTTGGCACATGTTCTAGTCCAGCTCTTTCATTTCATTGGGACGATCCAGATCTTGATAAGTTTTCACATTCTACAGGAGTTACATTATTTAATCATCCAGGGAGAGGTCATTGAATTCTAGTTCGAACTCGGTCATAAAACTTAATACTTATTACAAAAGAGGTGAAATATTGATACTGTGAAATGTTAGATACTGGGTAATATGAGTCCAAAACGATATTAACCAATCACTTGTTGGCTCTCGGGTCGGAGTCTATTCGGGAGGTGATGGTTCCCCGTTGGAACTGCAACAGCGTGTCAGGACCGTGCTGGTTGACTAATCTCTCAACATGCAGCCCTCTAGTTTTGTAGCACTGTGAGAAGTAGTTGTAGTTGTAACGGAGAATGATGAACTGATAGAGACACATGAAGACATGGTCCCAGAACATTATCATGACGCTTATCACCAGTAGCACTATCCAGACTATGAAAAATATGTAGAAAGGGTACCAAAATACAGTCTGGTTGCCCTGAGGTATCGCCCTTTCATCCATCTTCGATTCAAATCTCAGCATCTCACGTCCTTAGTCACTCACCTCGATCTCCCACCGCATGCCCACCAACTTGCGCCCTGAGACGTTTTTGGTGAAGTAAAAATCGATGGCTCCTGCCACAATCAGAAAGGCTGTCTCGTTGGTTTGGCTGGTGACTAGAGGAAGGGCGAGATAGAGGAAGACCACTCCTGCTTTCATGAGGATATGAAGCAAAGCGATGATGGGATGTGCAGTGTTGCTAAAGAGTTTTGGCAACCGTGAGGTCGGGTTTGGTTTGTCCAAATCGAAAATGACACTATCTTGCCTGTCTGTTTTTGCAAATTCGTCGGGCGTGTATTTTTTTTATTCTTTAGGCAGAAACACCTCAGGATCCTTCTCGGCCTACATTCAATAACTATTTAATTACAAAGAAAGTCCATCAATATAACCCTACTGACCCTCTGCCTTCTATCTTACCTTGTCTTGTGCCTAGTCAGCAGGGCTCTTAATAAATACAGTGAGTATAGATAAGGGGATGGATCAATTAAAGCCGGCAATGATGCTTCCCCTCATGAATCTGGCAGCAGCGTTGGCTCCGTACTGCGAAAGGAGACGATTGACGTTGTCTCTCTGCACCTTGCTGCACTTATAATAAGAGTTTAGGTTGAAGGCTAGGAGAGCAGCGCAAAAGGCACAAATTGTTATCTGGGTCAAAAGAAATTTGAGTATGTTTATGACCAGCAGAATGACCCAGATGAGGGCGAATAGGATCAGAGTCCACCAAAAGGCCTTGTCGCTGGCGCCAGAATTGTTCCTCTCATCAACCTTGCACTCGAACTTCCACTGCTCGTCTCCATTCTCATCAAAGTCTATCCACCACCTGAGGCCTACTAACAGACGACCGGCCACGTTCTTGACGATCCAGAAATCCACTGCTGCCAGGATGACGACAAGGACTAGCTGACTGAAGCCGGGCATGATGAGTGGAAGGATGAGGTAGATGAACACAACTGCGATTTTGAGGACGACATGCAAAAGGGCGACTCCAGGGTGTGAGGTGTCTGAGATGAAGGAGGGCATTACACCCTGTTAGTTTTTGTTGCTCCTTTAATTGTGATCGAGGATGAGCGAATCTCTCTGGTTGGGGTCGTTGTCCATGCGAATATAACTTTGAATAATCGAGCATTAAATCTTGAATTCCAAGCAATTAAATACGTTATCCACACAGATCAATGCTTGGCAGGGTAGAACTTGCTATGCTTGAAGGATGCCATGAAGTCGACATCTCTTTTTGCCTCCTCTTCGATCTGTTGCAAGAGTTCTTTCTCGTCCTTTGCCTCCTCTTCGCTCATGGCTCTTCTTCGCTTCTGATCTTAGTCGTACTCCCTGTACACTCTGATCAGATCCCTCTCAATGATTCCGTAAAACATGCCTGCCAAACCTTGGGCGTACTTGGTCAAAACCCTGATGCAGTTTTCTTTGAAAATATTGAAAGCGGTTTCTAAGATAATTATAGAGGATACCCAGGGTATCAACGTATTTGAAGAGCTACTCAATCGACCTGCAGTACAGCAATTTCATATGTTTGACCACCTCTACCTCCAAATTGGTCTCCTCTGGAGCATCCAAAATCAAAGTGACTATCTTTTAGACATGCTAACTAATGATTTTTTCAATTCTGGCCCGACACTGTTCCTTGTTCTTTACCTAGTTCTCAGGAATGAACAGTTTTGCTATATCTTTGGAGTATCTTCTCACTAGCTCCTGCCTTGATCCTGCGCTTTCCACAGCTGCAGTTAGACCTTCCCTGCATTGGGATTTCTTTGTGTTGAAGAAAGAAAAGTTTTTGGAGAGGATCATGCCGATTAGCTCACTACCGCTGAGAACCTTGAATAATTTAGTGTATATCGGATCTACATCCTCTTCTTCGAACATGTCCCCAAATGACATGCCCAGGAGACTACCAATTCCACCTTCCTGTTGCATCATGGAGTTGAAGGCTTGCATCATGGTTGCTCCTCCTTGTCCTTATTGGTTGCTGGCTAGGGGTGCATTGAGTTACTGACTTAGCTGGTTGGCAAGATTGGCTCTGCTAATAGGCTGAGGATCGGGAATGCGCTCTCTGTAGTTGGTGGTAGCTTCAGGTTGCGGCTGCTGTTGCTGTTGAGGAGGCTGAGTAGGCTGAGATTGCTGCTGAGGTTGCTGTTGCCTGTTTTGAGCAAAAATATTTGCAAGATTGAATCCCGATCCTGGTGCGAGAAGCCCTCCCAACATGCCCATAGGATTTGCTTGATTCTGCTGAGGCTGTTGGCTGTTCTGAGCTGTCTGATTTTGAGGAACACTCGGCTGAGTATTGGGCGAAATTGGTAGTTGTTGGTTGTTCTGACGATTCTGAGGCTCAGTTTGTCCTTGCTGAGCATTCTGCTGCTGATGCTGGTGTTGGTGTTGATGAGGATGATTGTGATGGTGGTGCTGTGGCATTCTCTGTTGCAAGTTGGCAAACCTCTGGATAACATCGACAGCTCCGGTGTTGCTGGCACTAAATGCCTGCAGAATAGGAACCAGCTAATTGAGATGATTGACCCTGCCCTCCTGTAACATCTGGATGCTTCGACTCAGTTGGGGCATAAACCTTAGCATTTCAGTCTGCAACTTCCTCAAATACAGCAAAGTTTGTTATCGAGGATTTGTATGAATTGGTATTTGTTCCTGAGGAAGGGACAGTCTAGATATGTTGGACTGGAGGCTTATCAACGGAGTGTAGTTTACTGAAAAAACAGTGCTGAGTGTATGAGATAGGTACGCTTGCTGTTGCTGGGGAATGGGTTGAGGGCCTTGCTGGTTGTTGGTGTTGGCTTATTGGGGGTTTGTGGGTTGCTCCTGCTGAGTGGTGTTGGGACTTGTTGGCATATTTTGGCCCTGAGGTTGCCCGAAAGGAGGAGGGTTCATTCTGATTTAGATATTGCCCATATTGCCAAAAAAGCTATTGAGGCTTTGATTCATCTCTTAGGTGGGAGGTCGACCCATCAGGCTCGAAAATATGTTGCCGATGTTGCCAAAAGGATTAGGTGGAAGTTGCTGTCCCTGCTGTTGCTGAGGTTGTGGATTGTGCTGTGGTCTGGGCTGTTGAGGTTGAGGTTGTTGAGGGTTTTATTGGGCAGGCTGAGAGCGTGCAATCAGATGGATAGTGAGACCTGACTATTTGACTGAGTTATACAACCGTTACCATACTAGCTGAGTGGCTGTTGATTTTCCAGCTGTTTGCCTGAGAAAATGAGTTTCTGCTTATCAATAGGCACTTTGACTTTTTCCTCTATGATTTTTTTGAGCTCAGAGATGGGAATCTAGATGAGATGGATCATACATCAGGACGTGTCTGAATTTCAAAGGTTTCATTGCTAAGCAATTTGACCTTCACCGTGAACGGCTGATCCTCTGTTATTATCGGCTGACTACTTTCCCTCTTCTGCTCGGACATTCTGGAATCTAATATTAATTATCATAAATCAATATTATCAGACAACTATTCCTGTTCAAAATTTACATCGTAGTACTTTTGCATTCAATCGCCTTTGAGAAATGGTGGTGAAGTGTGGAAGGCGGGATGGGTATTGAATAATTTTATAAAGTTTCATATTCTAATAACTATCATGGGACTACTGGGTAAAACATTGAAGGGTAGAAGCGCCAGACCGGGAGGCCTTCCTCCGAAGAAAAACATCAAGATAAGACAGATTGCCAAGACGCAGGAAGAATTCGACCAGCTGAAGAAGTTAGCAAAGATGAAGAAGGACATCCTTCGATCCAAGATTGAAAGCGAGCACAAGATAGTCAGCTTCAACAAGAAAAAATTGTTGACATACTGGAGAAAGATCATGAGGATCGCCAAGACCGAGGAACTCCGCAACTAAATCGACATCTACTCACAGAATAACCAACGAGAGCTCGACTCCAAGGAAGCCTTCATCCAGATGTTGGACAAAAATCTCGACTAGGCCAACAATCAATACCAAATCGCCATCAGGAACCACCTCATTCACATAGACACTCTCCTATCTGTCCAGCAGTCCCGCATGCATGGGCTCATGGAATAGTTCAGGAGAGACGTCGGTATCCTTGAAACAGAATTCCTCACAGAGAGAGGGGAGATGGAGCAGACCCACCATGACCATCTTAAAGAACTCAACGACATGATTGAAACCGTAAAGGAAGAGGACCGCCGAAAAGCAGAGGAGATCAGGACAGAAGAGCAGGCCTTCAGAGAGGAGATCAAGAACAAGAATCTTTAGGAGCTTCAGCACATGAAGTTCAACCTGGAAGCCAAGCAGACCAAGCACTACACTGAATTGGAGCAAATGCATCAGAAGTATTCTTCGGACACTGGCAAAAAAACCGAATAGCACAGTAAAAACTTTGAGGACAACAAAAACATGACGATCAAGATAACGGAACTAGACAGAAACATCATCAGAAAACGGTCCAAAATTGACCTCCTGAAGCTGAAGATCCTCCAGCATAAGAAAGAAAGTGGGGCCAGAAACAATGCCCTCAGAAAGGAAAAGGACAACATTTCCAAAAATTATCAATAACTCAAGGAAAAAATGAATAGGTTCAGGGAAGAAGAGGACAGAAGACTCAAGGAGCTCACCAACAACTCCAGAAACGCAGTCTAGAAGCTCAAATAATACCTTGAGCTTGGCGAGAGAATCCTCAAGACAGCAGAACTGTGTAGAAGACTGGAGACTGAAAAAGAAAAAGTTTTGCCTTTCTATGACTCCACAGTGGACGAGAATGAGATTTCTGAAGAGTTGAAGAACCAGTTCCAAGAATTGACAGCTGAGTAGTATGAGGAATTCAAATACCTGAACAACTTTTTCAAGAGGCACAACAAAGTTCTTCTGGACTTACTGGCCATCAAGAAGCAAAAGGAGGCCTTGGGAAAGGATAACCAGATGTTGAAGTCTCTCCTCAAGCAGTACCTGGATGGCATTTCTCTCAACGACGAGGTTCTAAGGACCAACAACCCTCTGTTCATAGTAAACAACCGCATCCAGATAACTCAGGAGCCGGTAGAGTAAGCCAATCCTCCAACGGTCATCAACGCCAATACAGTTCACTCCTACAACATCAACCAGTTGGGCAGAATGGCTCCTCAACGTTTCCAGTGACCTTGATAGCATATCTTTATTCATAGTAAATATTAAGATCACTCCAGTCTCCAGTTTCTCTTTCTTGCCTTTCGTAGCTTCAACCTATAGTGCTCCTTCTACTCAACTAGCTGCTTGATCTTATTCTGGTAAAGGTCCAGCACTTATTTGATCTTTAAGACCATCTCACCAAACCTGTTCTCTCCGACCTTATTTAACTCATCCTCCTCCCTTTTGGTGAGCATTGTGGAATTGAGGAGGCTCTTGGCTTTGAGGCGGGAGGGTGAGGGGCGTTGATTTTTAGTTTTTTGTGATTTGTAGGATTGTTGGAACGATTTAGGATGGGTAATTTATTGTTTGTTTTATAGTCTATCTGATATATTTATTTTGGAGAAATCTTATTTTCCCCTACTCAGGTATTTGCCCTTCTCCCGAACATTCAAATCTTTGCCGAGTTAACTCCACATTCCTCTCCCCTTGATCTCCTTCCCCAGGCCTCCCTTCTTCGACTGTCGCCCCTGCTTGCCTCTCCAGTAGTACTTCACCCGCGCATTGTCTTCGCAAGTTCCCTTTCCTTTCTTCCTACCAAGTCCTTTGCTATTGTTGTTCTTAGACACAGGCAGGAGTTCTTAAGCATTATCAAGCACAGAGGAGGGTTTGTGGGAGTGTGAGGGGTGGGAGGGGTGCCGTGTGTCTAAGCTGTGTCTTTTAGTGATGTGTTGGGGACCGATGATGGTTTGGCTGTTTTTAAGGGAGTTTCCTCTGGATTTGGGGTGAGGAGCAGGCAGTAGTTGGCAATTGTGAGGGTTTGGTGAGCAGTAGAGCATGAAAAGGTGTCCTATTGATTTTAAAATTTAACTATCACTTTATCAATAATTGCTCCATTTTTATAACTTAAGCAATAAGATGAGCAACAAAATGATGCTCCCGATCGAGCTCACAAAAATACTCTACGACTCCTGGGAAGGACAAATCTCCACCTCCTCCCAAGACAGCGAAATCTACGGCAAGTGCCTCAACGGGCCAGGAAAAGTTACCTTCAAAAACGGCAACACCTACGAAGGAAACTTCTTCAACGGACTGCTTTCAGGTCAGGGGAAATTCACCTGGGTCAATGGCATCACCTACGAGGGGTAGTTCACTGATAACCGCATCACTGGCAAAGGTAACTACAGCTGGCCCGATGGCAGTAGCTATGAGGGATAAGTGAAGGATGGGCTAAGGCATGGAGTGGGGAAGTACACTGTGGACGAGGCAACCTACGAAGGCGAGTGGCATGAGGGCAAAAAGTAAGGAAAAGGAAAGATAATCTTCAAGAGCGGAAGCATTTTCTAAGGTTCATTCAAGAACGACATGAAGCACGGCTACGGTAAGATGTACTATTACCCTTCTGGCAACTTTTTCGAAGGAGAGTGGCAGGAGGACGTGAAGTGCGGCATGGGGACCATGAACTGGACAGACATCAGGGAGAAATATGTAGGGAATTGGAAGAACAACCAGCAGGAAGGATGGGGTATTCACATTTGGTTGTAGTCTAAAGGTTAAGGAAAGTTTATGAGAAATCGCTATGAAGGCTTTTGGAAAGCAGGAGTCCGGGAGGGCTTTGGAGTGTTCTACTATGCTAACGGGTCTAGATACGAAGGATACTGGCAAGGCAACATGAAGGAGGGGTATTCTTTCTACACCGACTAAAACGGAAAGGTATCTCTGATTTACTTCCACAAGGATAGAATGATCAAGGGGAACAGGCCAGACAGCATTTAGGCTGAAATTGTCAAAAAGTTACCAAACAAGAAAGAAGTCGAGCCGAATCTTTACAACCTCTGTCTTAACATTGATCACTTCTACCTGCCTTACACTCCCAATCTCGAGTACATGACCAACTATCTCCTGAGAAATAACACACAGCTCAAGGCTTGGTACAAAAATGCTGCCTCTTTCTATGACCAACAATCAGAGTTCAGTTTCTGCCTCAATCTAGAAGGTGTCTGGAAGATGATAAGGAGTCTAAAGATACTAGGAGACTTCAGCTTGGCCCAGTTCGATAGGGGAGTTCCTCACATCAATCCTGACATTGAAGCGTTGTTGAAGATCACACCCCAGCAAGCAGAGGACAGAGTCAACTATGAGGATATTTACTATAAGTATCTGGGAGCACAAGTCTAAACCGACATAGAAAAGGCCAAAGAACAAAGTTAAATGAGCAATGGAATGCCCTTCAAAGAGTATCTTGTTCACAACAGGGAAGGGAACATTTTATTCCGATAGTTTGTACATCTACTGGTTTGGATGGGACACCACCTGGACCCCAACTACGACAACCCTCAGAAATCAATTGAGAAGTTGATCAACAAGATAGCTCCATTTTTGGACTCTCTCAACAAGGTCATCAAGATGTCGGGTAGCTAAAACATGAGCTAAAATAAATCATCCGTCAGCAAGGCAGAAAAGAACTTGTCTCCTTTCTATAAAAGCCTCAACTCTAGCATCTTCAACACCTTTGTTAAAGAAAATTCTCCTCGCATGTTGCAGCAGAAAGATAACACGATCAGATTAAGGGAGGTGCTTGGATTGGGCAGACTTAATGGATGCATTGGAGAACAAGAGTTGTCCTTGCTATAAAAAATCATAGAAAAATATTTTGACGGATAAATCATTTCTAGACCCAAGTGCTAAAACTGGTCCAACTCCACTCTTTCACATAAGATCCTCAATCTCGTCAACTACGAGCTCATCGAGTATGAATTTATCGAAATTATCTACATCCTTTTCATCAAGAAGCTGCCAAGCACCAAGGAAACCGAGTAGAACAAGAAAAAATACTAAGCTGCAGTTCAGGACCTCTTTGCTGCAAAAAAATTGCATGAAAAACAACAAGAAACAAAAAAAGATTTCCTCAACGAGGCCAGATATGTCCATTCTGATAAAATCAAGCAGAGGGAGGCTCTCAAGGAGAAGAGAAGACAGATGGAGGAAAGAAAAGCAGCTGCTGAGGCTTTGGCCCGAGAAAAGACACAAGAAGAGTGGGAGAGCCAGCAGATGCAGCGAGAGGACATTGATGTGAAGGACGAAGATATGGAGGAGGAAGCCAGTGATTTTTAAATATGAGCTGACTGGAGGTGGATACGATTGAATGGTGTCATATCACTTTTTGAACTCCACAAGGATTGCAGTCATATTGTCTCGACCGTACGGATCAGTGTTGTTCGTTCCAGGGTTCAGGTTCTGATCAAAAAATTATTTGAGGCAATCGCTGCTGTTTGCCTTCTTCAGGCTGTCGACAAAATGTTTGGTGAGCTTGGCAGTCTAGTTCTCATACTTTTACCAAATACCATCACAGCCAACGATTAACAATTCCTATTTGCCTGTCCTCTTGACCTATATGATGTCAGGCATGCAGGTGATGGGCTGTTGGTTGAAGGCTAGGCCTGGCATGTTCTTGTGACTGAAGTCGCCTATCGATCTGGTAAGATTGAGACCATTTACTCTTCCCTGAATTATCGGAACTCCTGTCTTGGCGATTCTGTCCCTCTCAACAGGGTTCTCCGGTTTGTGATCAAAGGATAGCTGAACGCACTTTCCGGCCTGCCACAAGGCTGCCCTAGAGTCGCCAGCATTGGCGCATACAATTTGCTACTTGGTAACAGCTACCACAACAGCTGTTGCTCCAGAATTCAGCTCGTTCTCAAGAGCAGCCCTTTTCAGTTATTAGCTTTTGTACTTCAGGAGCTCCTGGACTCCTGGTTTGAGCTTCATCATGAGTTCAACCTGGATGAAGGTTTAGGTGAGGGCCTGTCCGAGGTTACCTTCTTTGAGTGCTTTTCTCTTGAGAAAGACCTCCAGGAAGTGGGCAGCCACGTACTTGGATACTTATCCTCCTCCATGTCCGTCGAACACTCCGTAGAGTCCCATGTCCGGGAATCCTGGGATGTAGTTATAGGCAATAAAGGCATCCTCCATATTTTTCCTCCATCCTTGCATTTCGCAGACGGCATACTTGTAGTTAGTGTTCTATTCCCAATTTTGCTTCTTGGTGGTGATCGGCTTATCCAGAAAGCTATTTCCCATTATTATTTACTAAATTAAACAGAAGAGCCGAGCACCAATGTATGCTGCCAACAATGATAATCGTCAGAGGGTGAATTCACTCATCAAATATATAATAAATAATTGAGCTGATCAGCCCCTGCCTAACTTGAGGCTAAGCTTCCTGACTGCTTAAAGGTGTAAGAGTCGTGAGTCCCTTTTTATTTTGCCAGAGTGATAGATGTGAGGAATATGGTGGTATTGCAGGTAGTTCCTGATGAGGATCCGCAATAATTTCCTAAACTCGATGTCCTGCCTCGTGGCCCCGATAGGGTTGCCTATCACGAGTCGTCTGATGCTGCGGACGTTGACGTAGCCGTTGGTCTGCTTGCACTTGTCTTCTAACCTGCCTCGAAAGTCAGTTTATTTTATAGTCATTCTATTAATAGCTATTACTTTGCCCGTCAGCTCAGAAAAATCTCTAGATCCGATTTTTTTGATTGCCATGTGAAATATGTTCGATAGGATGTTTCTTCCAAATTTCTGACCCCATCTCTCTACCATCACTTGATCTCTTTCGACCCTTTCTGCAGACTCCCTTTCCTTCCTCTTTTCCACCTTCACAGCAGGGCTTTGGACCTGAATATCGTGATGAGTGGCCTATTCGGGGAGGATGGGTTGTCTTGAGTCGGCTTCTGGGTGGTTGGGCAGGTAAAAGTAGTGACAGTGAGGGATCAGTGGAGCCACGGGCGGGTAGGCTGGGAAGGTCTGGAGTGTGTAGTTCCAATATTGGGTGTGCTATTCCGGGTGTCCAAGGTCTGGGTGGTGGTAGAAGTAGGGCTGATAGCATTCATAGTCCTCTTCTTGCTTCACTTCATTCTCCTTTTTCATCTGCAACAACTATTATTTATCGCCAAAAAAGGAGAATGTTCATCACAAAACAGCGACTCTCCAGCTCCATTTCTCTTAAGGACACTCAAGAACGAGCTTCCTCTTGAGAGTCGTCTCTAACGTATTTTCGCCCATAAAGTAGCATAAGTCAACCTGTTCCTTCCTTTTTGACCCCTTCCTTCATTTTACACTTAACTCGTAGCGATGTATCTATTATTTCCGAGTGCTCTTGCTTTTGATATATCTGCATTTGTTGTTTTGGCAGCAGGCTATGCTATTTAGATCTGTAGAATATAATAAGGGATAATATAAGCTAAATAATGCAAAAGGGTGATCCATGTTTCCTCTTCATAAATGTGTAAGGGATATGATGACATACGATCAATATGGAGTCAGACTGTAGTTCGCCAAGCTGGTTTCCTCAACCAAACTCTTCTTCTCGAATATTATCAGCATCTCTTTCTACAATGGACTCACAGGGGTGTAGTTCTTACCAATGTTATGAGTTATACAGTGGAGATTGGTCAGGTCGGGGAAGTACACCTCCAGGCTGCTGGCATCCTTGCCTCCATATATCTTACGGATGAAGAGGACCACGATGTCTCCCATCCACATCACCACGTGCTCAGTAGCCTCGTCCTTGATGCCTCCATTGCTATCCAACTCGCGTCTGCCTATGGCCTTGAGCAGTTAATGGAAGTCTGCCTTGACTATGTTAACTCTAAGTCTTACACTAGTTGCCGGGTGACAGTTAGAATTTGATGTTTTCACTGGCGTTTGTAATCAGGACATCCGAGGCCAGCATGGTATCGAGGATGAACTTATTCTTGTTATTTTCCTTCTTCCCTGAAAGACGCTTGATTCTTAGAATGTATCGACCGGGCATGAATCTCTGATGTTATGTGTTCAGTAAGTCTAAGGTATATCAATAAAGTACTGGCATCTTCGACAGCAAAACAGGCTTACTCGTTGTGGAGACCAGCCACAATGTTCCTCCTGTCGGCGTCAATTAGCAAGTATGTTATCGGGTCGTAGCCTCTTGTTTTGTGCATCTGGTGCAGTCTCATCCCGACAGGTTGATCTTTCTCAATCTCAAATTTAATGAAAACCTATTAATCCTCGTATCTGGCAAAAGGTATCTCAAATTAACTGACAATAGGAGCCTAAGGACTATACTTGACCACGAAGAAGGTTTCGATTTGTTCCTAAAACTACTGTTGGGTGAGTAGGAAGTTGCCAGCTGGTGGATACTAGCCTGTCAACTTGATGATCCTGTCGAGCAGTTGCTGGGGAATGTCTTTCAATTGAAGGTTACCTCTGAAGTCGAAATTGCCACAAGGATTTCTGAGGTAGTAGTAGGTGGTGCCGTCGATGTCGAAGATCCTCATCAAATAATAATGTTTTCTTCCCGACAGACCGATTTTATGCTCAGGAACATTTTTGGAAGTGACAATGGTACCTCCATTGGGATGGTTCAAGAAGGGCTGCACCAAATGTTTTTTGACAAGCTTGTGGTTGTACTCCTTTGACCCGTCGAGATACACAGGCTTCATGGGGAACATCAGGAAGGTCCTGAACAGTTCTATGGGGTTGATCTTATCAATGCCACCTTTCAGGGATGACTTGTACTTGAACCAGGCCTTCTCCAGTAAGCAGGGCCACATGTCAGTATCTTTGATGGGTTGACTGAAGATTGGTCCAGTCTCGTGGCAGAGAATATAGTCGTCGATGTAGATAGGTCTTCTTCTGCCTTCATGGACTATGTAGACCGAGTGCAATCCATAGCTATTGGAACCAGTTAAGATGATGTTCTCGATCAGTTCAGAGTGATCAGCAAGGTAGCACAAAAATACACCGAAATACTGCATGACGTCGTCTAGAATAAGAAAAGGCTTACCTCTGACCATGATGTTGGAGGGCCGGGCGTTGTCATAGTTGAAGATTTTATAAATCTTATTCTTATGGTCCCCATCTTTCCTCAGGAACTGCTCGGGTCGCTCGAAGTGGCAGTGGACCTCCTTACCATCTGTGACCAGTTTCAAGGGGTCTGCTCCGATTGTGACATCGTAGAACCTTTTTTAGGATTCTCTCAATCTTTTCATGGCATCCTCGAGGTTGTACCTGACAGACTCGACCTGGCAGTCGATGGTGTCTTCGTGCTGTATTTTGATTTAGCGGTCGTCTTCTCCATAACGGTACTAGAAAACGTCAAAATCATGATGTCCCTCTCCACGGCAAAGATTACCCATTGATAAATATCTAATATCATAGTTGGTAACTGGAGTCATTACAGTTGCCTGTCTTTTCGAAGCTGGTTCTCGATAGGCCTACCATGGCACATAGCAGGAGGCTCATGTTGATTATTCTAAATGCTGCATAGAGGAATAGATACTCGTTTTCAACCATTTTGTCTAGGATTCCCACTTTTGCAACCTCACCTCGTAGACCAGCCGAAGCAAAAAAAATACTGCAGCTAGGAAAAGTTCAAAGCCGTAGGGTGAAAAGGTCATCACGAAGCCGATGCTGACCACATGGTCTCCAAAAGACAGTAAAAACTCATTCTCCCATTTCTGATATATTGAGTGAGATGTACCTTGTAGGAGCGTTAGAGGGATTCTAGCTTAGCCTGGTTGCTGTCTTTATCCTATAATCGGATGCTGTTGATGTCTTTTTTGAGGATGAAGGAGATAAGGTTGAAGATGACATAGAGCAGGAGGATGTCGATGCCGAACATGATGCGGATCACCCTCAAATTAATACTCTTGTCCTGCAGCTAGTCATAGAGAGGAGAGCACAGATTGATATCGTATACCATCACCTGATATTTCAAATATCAATTATTTATCAAAAAGTCAATATACTAAAGTCAAGGCAAAGTTAAAGATTAATCATTTCTCCATCTCCTTTCTGGTCTCAATCGGTCTGGACAGGTTGAGAATGTTCATGCACTGCTCCACACTCTTGTCCTCAGATGCTTTCAAAAACTTCTCACTTAGTTCATGAGTCCATTACTCGGTCAGGAAAGGTAAGGTGGTCTTCTTTCCTCCCTCGACTATCCTGTTGTAGTAAAAGAGGGCCAGTTCGGTGAACTCAGGCTTCTTTTGGTACTTCTCGATGTAGTTTATTAGCAGCTTGCAGCCAGAGAACAACTTTTGGATAGTGTTTACCTTGAAACAATCCATGGCACATTCCTCCCAAGTTTTTCCATTAACTGTGTAGAAAGGTCTGAGAGTTTTGGGGCAGAACTGGACTTGGCTCATGTTCTTGGTCTCGATTCCATAGCACCAGTTTATTTCTGCCTTGGGAAGAGGAGGAACTTTGATGAAGTAGTCCAAAAATATATCAGATGCTGACTTCTGGGCATCCAACAACGTAGTGATATAGTAAAGCTCTTCAGGAGGCAGCTCTCTACTAAACTGAGGGTATTTTTCGATGATTCTCTTGAGCTGGTCGGGTTCAGGCTCACCATCGACGGGAATAAAGCTTGAGCAGACTTCCAAATTCTTAAACTTTTCTGAGACTTTGGTGGAATCGATGAAGAAGCCTCTCTGATAAAACCCTCTGCTCCAGGTCTTGAATTCCTTCTTTTCGCTGGTGGTGAACTTCTTGAACTTGGACAGCAGAATCATGAGGGCCTTAGTCCTGAGATAATGGCCCTTGAGTCCTTTGTCGAGAGGATACCCGAGTGCCTTGACGATTTTGATCATAGGCTCGATGTTAGGGGAATGGAATCTGTAGGTATCCCTATCTGTGGGCTGATTGAGGTATCCACTACTGACACAGTACCAGACGGCAACATCGGAGGGGAGCTGAGTAGTGACAAACTGGGCCAATCCACACATGCTGGCCATGGTGCTGCTGTTCTTCAATCTGAAGATCAGGTGCTCAGTTGCGTTGGCCTTAATAGGATTCAGATATTCGATCTCTCCTTCATTTATGAGGTACCAAATAACAGCGTAGTACATGTTCAGGTTTCCTAAAATCTTTCCTCCTGAGATAAGCCTTGCAAGAGTGTAGTTGCCAACAGCCACATGAGACTTGTGGGTTCCTAGAGGAATTGCTCCCAATAGCCTGTTCTGAGTGAAGGGGTTCTTCAGCAGCTTGTCAGAAAACTTGACTCCAGTATATGTCGAAAGGGAAGCCTTGAACTTTGCCTTCAACTCGGGGTAGTTGAGAATTCTCAAAGGGCAGGCAGCAATATCATCCACTATGTACTTCTCGACATCCAAAAGAAAAGGCTCGCACTCATCGATCAGGATCTGAGGAATATCTTCGTCCATGATGATGGGGCATTCGATAGGGTTCTTGGACAAATCGTTGATTTCAACATCATTATCGATTTTTCCTTCGACTGCAGACTGGGCGATGGCCATTTTGTTGGACTTAATCTGTCCAATGCTGTACTTTCCCCTCAAATCTCCACAAAGGTTAATGAGGTGGCTGATTTTCTTCTCCAAGTCAGTGGTAGCATCTTCAGAAAAGTACCTCTTGGACATGACTGCAGCAACCTCGATGGCTCCTTGGAAGTTTCCCTTTTGCAGAAATTATCTCAGATCGCTTCCGTAATCATTACCCTTGCTCATCTTTTGAGATAGTTCCTTGACCATTCTGTTCTTCATGGTCACCAACTGATTCTTGAGAGGGATGTTTCCTTCCTTTCCCATGTTGAGAGCTATGATGAGCCCTTCAATCAAGTCATATTGGGCTTCGAAGTTCTAAAGAGTGATCTCTTCCAGGGTGTCCAAAATTTTGTAGTCCTGAGCAGTATATGTCACCAAGGCCTTTAGTTATTCATCTCTCTTTCGGGTAAATACCTGACTTTCGCAGTTTCTGCTGAAGGGACAAGTAACCGACATGTTGAGCTCTCCGTAGCTGGTGCTGATGATGAAACAAATTGACTTGTCATACTTGAAGCCTTTCTTCTCAGCTTCATCGAAGATCTTGTCGCAAAGCTGAACACTGTTATCTCCGACCTCACCATCTGTCACCAAAATGAAGCTCTTGAATTTGTTGCTGACGATGTTGTTTGCAACGATCTGAGGAGAGGTGCCTCCGGTTCCCCTCTTGGAGGAAACCCATGCTTCTAGCTGCTTGAGAGAGACCTAATTGATATCGGAGTTCCAGAGGTAGAAGTGACAGACATCTTTGGCATACTTTATGATGATTTCGTTGACAGTGTTCCAGTAGTTGGCTGATCCTCCTGTTGAGCCTGAGTTGTCGACAAAAAGAGCATACGAATCCTTCTCCATTGAAGATAAAAGTAAATGTAATATAACAATCTATAATCCTTTTATTCTTTTATATCATTAGTCTGAACAAATCTGAATAAAGCATATAAAAGAAAGGAGAAAGATATTCTGGAAAAGAAAAAGGCAAGAAATATAAATTTTCAAATTAGAAAAAAAGGTTTGGAGGTTGAAAAATCTCAAGAAGCCAATTAGGTGATCAAGGAGATACAGTGAGAGCATGTGTTTATTGTAAGGGAGGGTGAGTGGTGATATTTGATTTAAATTTGATATTTTTAAAATGTATCGCCCAGGAACCTCGATCTCCAAGGCCAAAGTAAAGAGCTCTGCGCCCGAGGACGGAGCCTATAACAAAATACAAGTGGAAAAGATGCCCACTTTCCAGGATTACATCAAAATGCGAGACTGGATCGGAGCGGTTGCCCTTTTGTAAATCGAAAGGAACGTCAACATTCAGGTCTAAAACAGTCTCTGGCTGGCCTACTGCTACTTCCACATCGGCTAGTACAGGTATTCGCCCTCTTATCCAGAAAAGCCATCCACCTCTACGACGAACTATTGAGAAAAACATAAGACAAGGACTACCACATCTACAAGGCGTGCTGCTACTACGCCCTCTGCCTCTATGATGACGCCAGGAGATAGGCCATGAAGGGTTCAGAAACTCCTCTCCAAACCAGACTGCTCTTCCACCTCGCTCACAAGAAAAATGACGAAAAAAATCTGATGCACTACCATCAGAAGCTAGACGAAAGTGCAGAGGTAAGAATGTATTAAGGCAGGACCAACTTACCCTCGCAGCCATCCACTATCTCAGGGGACACTACTAGGAGGCCACTTAAATATATAAGAAACTGCTGCTGGAGAGCAGAAAGTACGAAGCCATCAACGTCTATATTGCTCTTTGCTACTATAAGATGGAGTACTTTGATGTCTCTCTGGAAATCCTGTCAGGCTATGAGACCTTTGATCCTGAAAGCATTTTTGCCGCCAACTTGAAAGCTTGTAATAACTATCAGGTGTATTCTGGCAAAAATGCTGAGGAAGCACTCAGGCCCATTCAGCAAAAATTCAAAGGAGGCGACCTGTTTAAAGAAAATGATCTATTGAGACACAATTTGGTCGTCTTCAGAAATGGCTAGAACGCCATGCAATTCCTTCCTCCTCTGCTGGAGCTTTTCCCTGAGACCAGACTCAACATGGTCATTTACAACCTGAAGAACGACTCTGTTGAGGAAGCCTTCAATTTAGTCAAGGATCTTGAGCCAACAAACCCAAGAGAGTACATCATAAAGGCAGTTTCATATTTGATGTACGGTCAGAAGAAGGACTCCAAGGAGCATCTCAAGACTGCTCAGCAGTTGTTCCAGTTGGTTGGAGCCTCAGCTACAGAATGTGACACCATTCCAGGTCGGCAGTGCATGGCTAGCTGTTTCTTCCTCTTGAAGCAGTTTGATGATGTGTTGGTGTATCTCAACAGCATCAAGAGCTACTTCCAAACCGACGACGATTTCCACTGGAACTACGCTTTGGCCAATGCTGCGACTGGCGACTACAAGGAAGCTGAGGGCAGCTTTTTGGCCATAAGAAACGAGAAATACAAAAGCGAGGAGACCTACATAAAGTGGCTGATCAGAACCTATATAATGAACGGCAAGCCAAAAAACGCCTGGGATGTCTATATTTCAACCGAGACATCAACAGACTCCTACAATTTGCTTCAACTCATCGGAAATGATTCATACAAGATGGGCCACTTCTACTACGCTATCAAGGCTTTCGAGGCTCTCGAGAAGATTGACTCAGAAAATGACTATGAGGATGCTTTGAGAGGCAGCGTATTGGGAGTGTTCCAGATGGTGGTGGCTGGAAAGGAGTCAGTGGAGCATCTCATTGAGGCTGCTGCCATCTTGAAGTCGACAGAAAGCTCACCTCAGGTACATAGTGATCTATTCAGAACGACAGAGTAATCAAGGCTATAAAGAAGTGGGGCAAAGAAAACAATCTGGACTTTGACTAAATCGGACTTTGATATCCACAGCTTGATTGATTATTAGCATTCCTCATAGACTGTTTATTATTTTGAATTTGAATTCATGTTCAACCATCAAATCCCCCATCAGTACCTCAGTACAGGCACAGAGGATCCCACCGTCACCCTTGGAAATCAGTATTCTCCTCATCGTATATCTGAGGTCCACAACAGGAGAAAATAAAATGCTGAAGAACTACCCCAGAATGTCAAGCTTCAGTATGAGAAGGAAATACATATTTACCAATCATAAATTGAGACCTTGAAGGACCAGCTATAGTTGGATGAGAAGGAAAAGTAGGCATACGAGGAGATGATATTGAAGCTGAAGAAGGAGAGATCAGCAGTAAGCAGCGAAAACATGAAACTTTCCCAAGAGAACGAAAAGCACAGAATTTTAATCGAAAAACTCAAGATTGACAACAGTTCAATGGAGATGGAAATCAATCGATTCAGAAGCGAAAGAAAAGTATATTACAACAACCTCAACAACATCGACTCTCTCAAAAACGATCTCACACATCAGATGGCCGATAAAAATAAGACTATTGATCAGCTCAGCAGTCAGCTTAGAAGAATATAGAAAAATCACTTCTAATGCAGAAGCAAGTTGGAATAGTATGAAGGGATGCTCAAGGATTCAGAAACAGAAAAGGAAGAGCTGAGGGAGGAGCTCAGAAGTACACTGGAGAAGTATTTATCCCACGGCAATATTCTGAGCAAGTTGGAGTACCAGCTCAAAGAAGTTAATGAGCTCAACAAAAACCTGAAGGACAAAATATACGATTTATAGGACGAGAGAAAGTAGTTGATGTTGAAACTGGGATATGATTTAAGCTCAAATTCAAAGGAAAACCAACTGTCGGAGTCTAACAGATCGGTATTAAACACCAACCCTCGTTCGATGCTCTAAATTCAGAGCTACATGAAGGAAATAGGCAACTTATTGGATTTGAAGCGTGAGAACAACGACCAGAGGTTCAAAGGCTACGACAAGCTAAAGCATGCTATTGGCAATCTTTAGATTAACTTATGATTCTGTTTGTTTTTGATGGAAGTGAACAAACATCATTTGTGGGTGATATGTTAGAGGTTCATTTTGTGAATGAGTTTGTCAAAATTGGTGAAATCCTCCTGGTAGTGTTATATTCCGTTCCAGTGTATTTCATTGCCATACTTATCTGTCATTTGCTTGTAGTACTGGTCGATTTGCCTCAATGACTCAAAATGCTCCTGACCTGTCTACTTCTGCCAGCCGTACTTCTCAAAATCTCCCTTCTACAGTTCCTGACCTGATATCATCTCTTCCTATGACTTCTCTTCCTTGGTAGGCTTTGGCTTATAGGAAAAGTCAACCTCCTCTTCTAACTATTAATCTTCCTCCTCATACTCACTCTCTTCCTTCTGTTCTTAATTTTACTTGGCGCTATCTTTGAACTTTCGATAGCAGTCAATAATTTATTCCAACCCGATGTACTTGATATCTAATGTTTTATAGTAATTCCCTTTTCCTACTCTCTCCTTCTGTCTCGACAAACTATCGCCAAACTATACTATTAACGGTTTCTTTAGAGACTTGTATTTTTTCTTGTCGTAAAGCAAGGCTTTTTTCAACCCAATTTAGTATCTTTCTCTCTCAATGATCCTCTCGTATTTGCTGTCAAAATAGCTGAACAAGGCCTTCAGGTATTTCTACATCTATCTGTGCTGTTAGTCTGAGTTATGCTTGCTCGGTCCTTTTTACTAACCTTTATGACTGCTGTTTAGTCTACCTTGGTCCTTATACTTTAAATTGGGCTTTAAAGCTTTATTTGTTAGCTAGATCGATTTGACGAACTCATAAAATTATTGATAAGTGAGACAGCCCTCTTGCTGAGTTGCGTATACTTCCAGATCTCGCATAATTTATGTTTTGGTGATGAGGTATTTGTCGCACAGTTCAGGATTCGACAACAGGTATATTTTCAGCTTCTCCTTGGGAAGGACATCTCCATACTATTTGAGGATTAAAAAGGTGCATTCAAGAAGTTGTTCTTTCTATGTGAGACTCAATGCTCCTTTATTGATGAGGGCGTCGTAAATTTCCAGCCTTTTGGGGTCCCCAATCAGCCGAGTGTAGTGCTTTTCAGGCACATGCTTCATTTTTTTACTACCTTGCTTCCCTTCTTTCAAAAATAGATGTACCTTTTCTAGCTCTTCTTTTATTATCTTATCTTTCTCTGCCTTTTATGCCTGTTTTCTTTTGCTTTACTCCACCTTTTTATGTATTTTATCACGGGTGCCTTTGTTGTTGTACATTCCTTTGATTTTTGATGGATTGTTCTCGTATATACCCACACTCTCAAGCTCCCTTTTTCTCTTGTATATTTGCTAGAGTTCCAACAACCTTTCTTTTGTTTACTTCTGTTCCCTCAAGAAGTCAGCCTTGCTCCTTACTGGCTCAGGCATCACAAAGTTGTCCTTTCTTACTAAATTCTTCTCTGCAGATGACTTAGGTTTAATACCTATTTTTGGATTCTGTTGCTTAAGATAATGTTCAATATTGACGTGTTCATCTGTATTAAATTCCTCTTTTTTATTGTGCTGATTCATGAGTTCATTTCTGGCCTGTCTGAGGAGCATAATTTTTTCCTAGAGGTGGGTGACGAGGGCTTATCTGTCCCTTAGTAGTTATTATTTCATGTGTTAATTATTTTATACATTCTTACAACAATGTTAGGCCTCAAGAAGGAAGACGGGCTCTCCTGGACAGTCCTGGCCATAATCATCATGATCCTCTACTTTGTCTTCAGCGACGGAAAATTCTCCATCATCTTCACCCTAGCAGGAACAGTACAGACCTTCGGGTTTGCACTCATCGTCCTTAAAATAAAGCGCAGTCGATCAGTGACTGGACTATCAAGGGAGACCTTCCTCTGCTACACTATCATTTTCAGCATCAGAGCTGTTCTTTTCGTGGTCTTCAAGGTACAGATCCATCAATGTAGGGTTATCTTCCCAATGACACCACCGGAGATATCATATTCCGCATCCAGGAGTTCATAGCAACCCTCCTTTCTGCCTACATTCTTTACTGTATCGCAGTAACATACAAGATCAGCTACAACCAGGAATTAGACTCAGTCAAGTCATACTACCTAATTGCTATTGCCTTCATTCTGGCTGTACTATTTCACTCTAACCTCAACAGGTCTCTTATTGGAGACTTCCTTTGGGCCTTCACTCAGTATTTGTAAACTTTTGCCATTTTGAGTCAGTTCGTCCTTTTCCGCAACAAAGTAGCTATATTTTCACTCAGCAAAGCGACATCTAGACCTACACTTCTCACTTCGTAGCGGCCCAGGCAATTTCGAGAGTTCTTTTCATTATTTTTTGGATTTTCACATACGCCTAGCTAAACACGGACAAGGCCAGCAGTTTGCTATCAGAGTATGTGGGATATTGGTTCATGATGTCCCAGATAATACATCTGTTTATTATGGCTGACTTCATGTACTACTGGATCAAGGCGATGAGAAGCGGCAGTGGGGTCATCCAACTTCCCGTCTACATCTGATCATATAGCATGTGTATACAGTGATGATATAGTTTATAATTAATGGAGAACACGGGAAAGGTAGGAAAGGAAGTGATTAACTCGGTGAGCTTCAATCAAGACAGGTCCTTTGCAGCACTTGCCACATCCATCGGTTTTAAGATATATAGCATGCATCCCTTCAATCTCAGACACCAAAGGGATTTCGGCACACCTCTGCAGTTCGTATAGTTGATAGGAAAGACTAATCTGATAGGGTTGGTGGGAGAGCAGGAAACTCCCTTCACTCCTCCCAACAGACTAGCCATCTTCGATGACAGTACCTTTCTTTTTACTTCTGTCAGAAACCCAGAAAATAATTGCGGACATGACCTTTGCCTCAAAGATAAAGCAGTTGAGAATCAGGCTGAACAAGATAGTGGTGGCCCTCCACAACAAGGTCTTTCTGATCGACCTCTTCAAGTTCTAAACTGAGTATGTCATTGAGACCTACAAGTTCGAGGAAAATGAAGTCTACAACATGATTTCCCTATCCTCCTCCATGACCAATTTCATACTCGCGGTTCCTAGTACAGAAGTCGGACACATGTCACTCATCTACCTCGGAAAACTCACCGAACGAAAAGTTAGAGCCCATCAGTCCAGTAACTCTCCTTCTATACAGTCCTCAGCGCTGCTTTACTCACATAAAATGGATAAAAATTGGCAACAACTTCTGAGAAGGGCATCCAAGTGCGAATATTCGATACAAGGAACGGGCAGTTGATACAGGAAGTCAGGAGGGGCAACGAGTACGCCACTATTTACTCTCTGGCATTCAGCACCGAAGGAAATTGGTTGGCTGTGAGCAGCGATTCTAACAATTTGCACATATTTTCCATTCAGCCGACAGAAGTGGAGGTATCAGATAAGCTAGTTAGAAGCAGCGGTAATACAAGAAAAATGTCGAAGAATCGAGGAAGAATCCCAAGAGCTCATTTTTCTTCCTGAAGGGATTGTTTCCATTTTTCGACGCCGAGTATAGTTTTTGCTACCACAAATATGAGGAGTACAGGCCCGAGATGAAGACATGGTTGAGTTTTGGGCACTATGACGACAACCTCATATCAATCAGTAACTTCTAGTACTTCGAAAAGATAGGCCTGAACCTCAAAGGAGGAAAATGCAGGACCGTTGAAAAGTGTGCATAAATTTTGGGAAAATAACTGATCGAGAAGAAAAAATGATTTCTTGACGAGTTGTACTTTATTCGAATGGTTAGATTATCATCTTTGTGGAGGATGTTCAATAGAGGTAGCGGTTACCATTATTCGCATGATGAGTTTGTACAGTTTATGCACAATCGTTTAGCCTTGACACTTATCGAAGTTTGCCTCTGGTCAACGATATCCTTTTAAAGAAAAAGACAGAGGCCGTTCTGAGGTTAAATGAATTTTGGAGAAAATCTTCGCCACTTTATTTCTCCTTTTTTGTAGAAGATAAAAAGTACAATAAAATTATCATCGACTTTCCGACAGACAAATTCGGACCCTTTCAGATACTTTGGAACAGTCTTCTTTCTCGAATACTGTCGATATAGGGTGAAACTCGGCACTACCGTTAAGAATGAAAAATATGTGATAGAGATGCGAGAGGGTTGGGGGAACTGTTTAGAAGGAAGGGTGGTGAATTAGGGGAGTTTGGGGAAGGCAGGGGGGCCGGTAGAAGATATGCGACGTTTAAATTAGGATTGTTGTTATATTATTTTCATTTAAAACTCTTCCAAAAGATTCAAAAATGTAGGAATACCTCAAAAACAACGCCAGACACAACGGTCGATGGACCAAATAAGAGCACCTGATGTTCCTCGAAGGTACGCCCTTCTTCATGCTTAGGACTACGCATCTATGGCAAAAACTGGAAAAAAATCGAACAGTTGGTCCAGACTCGGACAGGCTCACAGATACGCTCACACGCCCAAAAATTTTTCCTGAAGTCTAAGGGCACAGAGACTACCTCAGAACAGGACTGCTGGGGTGCAGGAGCAGACATTCAGGAATAGCATTAATAGATCACTGAGAATTCAAAATCTGTTGAAGAGAGCCAGACGCGTCTGAATGACATGTCCTACTTTTTAGGAAGAATGTAAGTCTTTGACTAACTCAGAGTTGAATATTCGACCGGAAAAAATTGTCTGGACTTCTGGGGAGACCTAGTTGACATCAAGGGGGCTTCTGAACACGCAAATGAGCAACCGAGGAAAAATTCATTCACCAACGTTGAGGACGGGGAATAAAGCAGTCTAAGTGAGATATCAACCGAGAAGAAGGTGGAAGTTTGAATGCTTAGCTGATTTTATTTTTCCTTATTTCTTAATTTTATTGCCGATCCATAAGCTCCAATTAATTAAAGGCTATTGCTCAGTCCAATGCCCTCCTTTAAGACAAGAAAATCCCTCTCTATCATTCTGGTGGCCTTTCTTATTGAGAGGAAAATTTCAAACAATAATTATGCGGGCTTTGGAGTTTATATATAGTCCACCATTGTTGATATTTTTCCCCCACAAATGAAGGCGGAAAGAGCAGGATTTTATCCTTCTTCCGCTTACCCTAAGCACTCTGGTATGCTTTTGGAAGATGAGTCTTAAGGTTGAGGTGATAGATGCATGCAAAGATTAGAGATAGGCCGATTGATATGTGAATGTGAATGGGTAGTACAAAGTACATATATCAGCTGTGGCCGATGGCATGGATGAATTCCTAATAGCTTATCTCTCCGTCCTGATCCTTATCGGCCTCCTTCATGATCTCGTTTACGATCCGCATCGGAAGCTCCATGCCCATCTTCTGGATCTGCTCATGAAGCTCATCCCTGCTGATCTTTCCGCTGTTGTCCTTATCAAAATATTTGAATATGTAATCCAGGTAGTCCTTCCTTAGACAGTAGTCGTCGTGCAGCATGGAGGCCACAAATTAGTTGAAACTTATCTTACCGTTTTTGTCCATATCCATGCTCTTCAACACAAAGTGAAGCTCCTGATAGGTCGGCTTGATGCCCTGCTTTTTGAGAGTTCTCTCGATCTCGTCGACCGAAAGGTAGCCATCGTTGTTGCTATCAACGTGCTTGAAGAGAATGCTTTGAGGTTCAATCTATTTACAGGGCAGTTGGGAAGAAATAAAGGCAAGAACGACTGCTTTCAACCTGGAGAAAGTTGAGAATTTTTTCATTTTCTTGTAGTCCAGGATAGGATCCAATGTCTTGAACTGTTCTCCCTATTTTATCCATGGGTGCTAGAGGATCTGGTCGATGGTCAATCTTTTATCCACCCGAACAAGAATCTTGGCGATGAGATCTCTCAAAAGAGGGCTTAGAGCTTGCACTTCAGCGTCTAAATAAGCTAAAACTTACTCTCTTCATAAGCAGTCGATTTAATTTTTTGAAGAATCTCCTGGTCGGTCTAGCCTGGGAAAGGAGCTGTTGCTGTGGTGATGACGTGAAGAAGCACTCCGAGGGCCCAAATGTCACAGCGCTAATCGTAATTTTTCTGGAGGATCTCAGGAGAAACATAGTAGGATGTTCCCACAATCTTGTTGGCACCTGCTGCTTCAAGCTCGCTCCTCATTTCTTCTTTCCAGTGGAAGGACAGCCCGAAGTCGATGAGCATGATGTAGTCATCGTCTGTGCGGCTGAAGAGGAAGTTCTAAGCCTTGAGATCTCGGTGACATATTTTTTGGAGGTGAAGGTATTTGACTGTCTTGACCATTTGTAGGAAAATGTTGCGGGCCTTGTCCTAGCTGAAGCAGCCGAACTCGTCGATCCTATCAAAGAGCTCTCCTCCTTAGCAGAGACTGTATAAGATTGGAAATACTCTGCGACGAGGTAGAGATAGTTATTGTCTTCGTAGGTTTCATAGAGTCTATTTATGTTGGGGTGGTCCAGGATACTCAAGATTTTTATCTAATTTTTGAGGACATCGGGGTTTTTGATGAACCTTTTGTTGATGACCTTCACGCACCTTTCAGAGTAGGGCGGTTGCTTGAGAGTGGCCTGATAAACGGTGCCGTATCCACCTCTGCCGATGGGCTGCCTAAATAAAGCTGTACCTTATGGTGGAACTTGTAGATGGTCTTGATGTCCTCCTTCCGTGATTGGATGAAGAAATCCTTCCGGATGGCGGTCTTGGTGGAGAGGGGAGTATAGGGTGAGAGGCACTCGATTTACATACTTCCAGATAACAAATAAAATATTCGATCGGTTATTATACTCTCTCACTTATAAGGGGAATAACAACGGTCTATGCTACTTTTGACCAATCCCGACTAAACTATTCTTTTCCCTACACTCACAACCCCTATCACTCATCCCATGACCCTTCAGTCGACCTGCCTCTTTCGATTTCAATGTTTGCAGCTGGCAAATAAAATTCAAAAATTTTTGATGCACTGAATCAACGTTATTGACTCACTAAATCAACTATATTGATATTCTGAATCAACTTTATTGATACAACTTTTATGGATGGTCCTTAATGTTAGCTAATGCTATCGATGCATGATATGTTGAGTCAAACATATATAACAATCGGTCACATTTTTTTCATGGCATTCATGAATTCGTCGTAGCTGATCTAGTGATCCTTGTCGATGTCAGCCTCGTCAATCAGATCCCTGAAGTATTTGGCAGGAATCTCATATCCCATCTTTTCGATCGACATTTGCAACTCTTTGTGGCTTATCTTCCCGTTCTTGTCAGCATCGAAGTAGTTGAATATGTAGTCAAGGTAGTCCTTCTTCTGACTGTAGTCGTCACCTAGCATCGTCGCCACAAATTAGTTGTAGTTTATCTTCCCGTTCTTGTCCAAGTCCATGCTCTTCATGATTGCGTGCAGCTCCTTTGAGTCAAATATGTTGCCTTCCTTCTGAAGAGCGTTCTACATCTCGGTCACGGAAATGAAGCCGTCGTGATTAGTGTCAATAGACTTGAACTGGTCGGCCAGATGCTAGATGTCCTTGGAGGGCAGCTGGGCACACAAGAAAGCCACCACCACCGACTTTAGCTTTGAAAATTTGGTGGCTCTCTTCATCTTACCAAAGTCGAGCTTGTTGATTCTGATGGGCTTCTCGATGGGAACTTTGACCCAGGGATGCTCTAAAATTTGATCAAGAGTCAGTCTTTTTTAGACAGGCACCAGTATTCTTCTGATAAGGTCTCTCAGGAGAGGGCTTAAAGTGACGATCTACTCATCTGAATGTTAGCATTGGTACTTTCCACGTAAACTCCGGTTTTAATGTTCTGCAAAATTTCATTATCGTCGTCTCCTGGGAAGGGAGGACTGGCTGACACGATAACGTGAAGAAGAACGCCAAGTGACCATATATCGCATCTTTGATCATAGTCTCTGGCTATGACTTCGGGGGCCACATAGTAGCTAGTTCCCACCAGTTTGTTGTTGCCTGTCTTGACCAGTTACTTTCGCATGTCGTCGTGCCACTGGAAGGCCATGCCGAAGTCAATTAAGATGATTCTATCTGACTTCGGGTGGGCAAACAAGAAGTTCTCTGCCTTGAGATCTCTGTGGCATATTCTTTGGAGGTGCAAGTACTTCATCGACTCGGTGATCTGGGAAAAGATGTTTCTGGCTCTGGCTTAGTCAAAACTACCCTCTTCATCAATACGGTCAAACAGTTCTCCTCCCTCGCACAGGCTGCATAGTCTCAGTTGTACTCAGTCACGAGGTAGAGATAGCCTTTGTCCTCGAAGGACTAATAGAGTTTGATTATGTTGGGGTGGTCCAGCTTTCTTAAGATATTGACCTCGTTCAAGAGGACCTAGGGGTTTCTGATCATTCGTTTGTTGATGACCTTGACAACTCTGTCTGAGAAGGGAGGTTGTTTGAGCTTAGCCTTGAAGACGGTTCCATATCCTCCTCTGCCGATGGGCTGCTTCAATGCAGGCGTACCTTGGGGTAGAAGTCGTAGAAGTTCTTGATGTCTTATTGCCGGGACTGGATGAAGAAGTCCTTCTTGAAGGTTAGTTTGGAGGTGTATGGGGTGTAGGGAGACAAGATCTCATCGTACTGGTTCCCCTTCATCTTTTGGATTTGTAATTATGATTATAAATGTACCAGTAGCTTTATCCAGTTCAGCAAATTGCCCCTCCTTTCCAGAGCCGCTCCAAAAAGATTCCTGAAGCAAGGTACTGATCTACTTTGAGGCGAGACGGCTAGTGTATACAATTTTGGGGAGATAGTTTTGTTAAAAAACGAGCACACTGGGAATCGAACCCAGGTCTTAGGACCCGAAATCCCATGCACTACCACTATGCTATACGCCCTTGTCAAACTCCATCCCCCACATTGCATTATCTCAATATTAGTATCAAAAATCATCCATCCTATTATCTCTGGGGCCTCTCTGATTGCTCTCCTTCTATGCTCCCCGCTTCACCCTGCTCACGTAGTCCTTTATAATGTCTCCCACTTCATACTCACTTCTCTCCTCTGTTGGCAAGTCCTTCAATCCTAACCTGTGGCTTAGCTTGGCCCTCCTTTTCTTCTTGTTAGTTGCCTCGAGCTCCTTCAAATGGTTCCTGACCTCGTAGTCATAAGTAAAGGTCTAGTTGTTTCCCAAGTGATGGCTGTGGGATCTGTTACCTAGTCCTCGGTTCTGAGTAGGAGGCAATTCGTGCTCTCTGGAAGGTTTGACACCTGTGAACTTGTTTCCATATTTTGTCCTCAATGAGCTGATAACATTTCTTTGGTTTTTGGATCGAGAAAGGGAGTTTCCTTTAAGACTCTCCTTCTTGTCGACTATTGTCCCCATTGTCTGCATTTCTTGGTCCACCAAGGATTCTCTCCTGGGTGCCTTCTCCACCCACAAAGACTATTTTTTTTTTGGAGCGTTCTCCTCAGAACGAGGTTTGTGCTCCACTGCAGGGAGAGGTTCATGCGTTACTGGGTACTCCATTCCATAGTTGGGTGTTTTACTTTTGTCGAGGAGGGTATTTTTATGGTGGACCTGCATGACCTTTACCAGCTCGTTAATTGTTTGGGATGTCTTGGGTTCGAGGTATTTGCTGTTTTCCATGGTTCTGAGTTGTTGGTGCATTTTGAGGACAAGGGAGACGAACCTATCCTAGTCGGCTTCCTAGTTTTTGTAGAACTTGAGGATTCTCTTTTGCAGGACGAAGAGGAGGGAGTCGATACACTGGTCGTAGATTTCCTCCTGGGCTCGAGTCGCAAAGCCCGAGTAGATGGACATAGTTATGATATGAAATTAAAGCGATAGGTCTCAACGATCAGAACATGCAGCTCTCGTAGGTTGGAATCATGTACTTTATGTTGATGTAGGCATCCTCCCCACCATGCTTCTCCAATATCTCCAAAGTCTCCTGAATCAGGTCTGCCAAATTCTCGTTCTTTCTCTGCGAGTAGTCAATCTTGTCCCCAATGTTCAGCCGCTTATTCTTGAACATGTTGAAAACGGGAAGAATCTGCCTGTAGTATGGCACCAAGGCCTACCCGATCATCTCACCAGCTAGCACCAGTTTCTGAACTTTCTTTAGAGTAGCACACATAATGTCGTGGTCTTTAGTCGATAGCGCCTCTGCATAAATAATAGTCTACTTTTGATGGGGATGATCAGCTGGGGAAGAACAGGGAGCAACTTGTTGGGACTCTTCTCAATGAGCTCGTCAGTTCCGGTGTTAGCAAGGAACCTATAGGGCTCTTCGGTTTAGCGGAGACCCTCGAAAAAAATGGGCAAATGCAGGTGGTAGTCGAGGTGTTCGGGCTCCATTTTCCAAGTGAGCTGAATTGTGTCAGTGTTACTTTTCTGAGGGCTCCATGGAAATTGACGGCAACTGGAAGATCTCCTCGGTCGTAGTACTTTCTGAAGAGGGTGGTTTCTCCGAAGGTCCTGAGTCATTCAGTTTTTACTTGTCAGTCTTGAAGATGCCGGCAACAGGTTTTTTGGGCAGGGATTGTGTCTTTTTGGGAGCGAGTGATGAGCTGTCTAGGTGAATGGTAATGTACTTCCTCCGCTGCCGGTGAATTTGCTATTGATGTTCATGAGGTTGGAAAGGTCCTTCGTTTTTTTATTTTCGGGCGAGTAGGCTCTTTTCTTGGGAGGGTATAACATCAGTTTCACTATATTAATTATTAAAATTATTGCTCCTTTAAGGATTTGTGTACCCTCGTCAAGCCCAACCCTTCCTCTCTCTCTGCCTCAATTATTTTTATATCGATAACATGAAAATATATATAGGAGAGCAGATAATAACAAGAGTGAGTGGATAAGTATAATAAAATTTTAGTTATAATTTAGAATGCTAAAGGACAAGGAAAATCTTTTGTCTGAGCCCAAGGGAGACAGGTTCATCCCTAACTAAATCAGGTCCTGTGCTTTCCAGGTCGAGTACAACCGTCCCAGCAGACAGACCGCCAGCTCCAACTATTAGGAACTCCTCGGCAAGGGAATCCTCGATTAGATTGACCTGCTTTCTAACCATAAGATCATGAATTTCAGTAACAGGCCCAACAAACAGGCTTCGAAAAACATCAACAAGGCTGATATCACCAAAACCTTCAAAAAAATAGAGACCAAGGAAAAAAAAGCAAGGAAAATCAGCAAAAAGCCCTACAAAATTTTAGAGGCCCCCAACCTCCAAGACGACTTCTACCTGAACCTCATTGACTGGTCCGACAACAACCAGATAGCAGTTGCTCTGGACTCGGCCCTCTACATCTGGTCTGGTTGTTCAACCGATGTCCACCGTCTCTACGAGACCAGTCAGATCAACGACTACATCTGTTCCGTTTCTTTCTGCGATGACAACAAGATAGCATTTGGCAACAGTAATGGGCAGATAAAGGTCTACGATGTATTGAAAAAGAAAAGAATCAATACATTCTAAGGACACTACGGAAGAGTGGGAAGCCTCGACTGGTCAAGTGGTCTACTCGCCAGTGGGTCCAGAGACGGCTTTGTTGCTACTTGGGATCTCCGGCAAGGGATAGTCAATCGGTACCGGGCACATAGTCAGTAGATCTGCGGACTTAAGTGGAGTCCCGAGGGTAATTATATAGCTTCAGGAGGTAACGACAATAAGTTGGTGGTGTATTCAAATAAGGCAAACAGTTAGCTCGTCAAATTTCATGACCACAAGGCTGCAGTCAAGGCCATCGGTTGGTGCCCCAGCAATCCGTCAGTGTTGGCATCGGGAGGAGGAACAGCGGACAGGCACATCAGATTTTTTTCCACTCAAAATCTATCCCAGAACTACAGCATCGATACAGGTACATGTTTCCTTATTCAGGCTCACAAATCTGCAACTTGGTGTTTTCCAAAATATCAAACGAGATGATTACGACTCACGGCTACAGTCTGAACCAGATCAATTTATGGAGTACCAACTGTAACTGGGAATAAAAATCAGTCAGTAAGGTGGCAACTTTGACCGGGCACACCTATCGAGTGCTCTATTTGGCAATGAGTCCCTCAGGAGAGTCCATACTGACTGGAGCTGGTGATTAGACACTCAGATTTTGGAACGTCTTTGATAGCTCGCACTACAAGAAGCATGAGACCTTATCCTTCCAGATGGATTTGAGATGAGGTGCTCCGTTGATTTATATTATCTTTGTACTTCAGACTGTGGATGGGTGGCGGTGGGCTGGTTTGGCAGATGGTTCAAATGAATTTATATTATTTTTTGATTAAATAAATATTTTTATATTCGTCATAAATCCTCAATGGGCCGAGTAAGAACAAAAACCATCAAGAGAGCTGCTAAGGTGCTCCTCGAAAAACACTACATCAAGCTGACCAACGACTTCCACATCAATAAAAACATCCTCAGCGAGGTCGCCAAGGTTCCCACCAAGTCCCTCAGAAACAAAATTGCAGGATACGCCACTCACCTCGTCAAGCGTATCCAGAGAGGTCCCGTCAAGGGCATTTCCCTCAAAGTACAGGAAGAGGAAAGAGAAAGAAGATTGGACTGGGTCCCCAAAGAATCAGAAATCAACACCGAAAAGGTACTCCTCCATCCACTCAGGTCACCATCGATGCTGAAACCAACGAAATGATCAAGAAGAGATTCGGTGAAGACTTCGCCACCAAGATCAGCGGAAACATCGAAATCAAGGCCACCGAGGTTGTCAGAAGAGACGCAAGAGGAGGTCGCGGCCAGAGAAGAGGACCTAGAGGAGAAAAAGGAGAACGCAAACCCAGAGAGCGTAAATAATAGAAGAAGGAAGAGACCCAGCAGGCTCCTCAGGAGGGAGCTCCCCAGCAAGAAGGCAAGGCCGAGGACAAGGCTGCCCCTAAGCGTGAGGGCAGAAGAAGAGGAGCCCGTGAAGGTCAATAGTGATGTGTTATTTTAAGCCCATTCAGACACCTTCTCCTTCCCTATCAAACAATCAAATATTTCTCCCAGACTAAGTATTGTTTAACAAACGGCTTCGAGGGTCAAATATATAAAAATCATTTGGCTCTCTTCAGGGAAAAAGTCGACTTCAGCAATATGTTTTGCTTCTTTATCTTTTGAGAAACTCCTTCCTTTTTGGGCTAGTCCACGGTAATCACTACTTTCTTGCTCCGAAGCTCAAAGTTCATCAGAACAGCCTTTAGTCTCTCATTTTCCTTCTGGAATTCCTCTCCAAAGCGTTCGAGTTAGCAGGCTAACCCACTATGACTATGGCTGTGGTGGTATGACTTGGAAAAGCTGGCTTGAGTTCGCTAGCAGATAGTGGTGTCATCGGCTAGACTGTGGATCCATCCTTTTTTGGGAGCAGTCGAGGTGAGGAGGCTATTTGATGCATATGTTGGGACTCCTTCAGTCAGCATTTTTTTGTGTTTGGACTTAGGTCTGCGCTTGGTGGATTTGTCTTGAATGTTATTTGATATTTTGGCATCTGCAGTGCTGGCCTTACGAGAATGCTCAACTTTGGGCGATTTCTTCCATTCCATTGTTATTATTCTATCTGTCGGCAAATAATATCATCCAATAGCTAACAATTAAACCGCAGGTTACTGGCTTGACACAGGAAAGGAGTATGCCTTTGTACTATGAATGTTCAGAGGGTAATTAATGATTTGACATTTAGTTAATAAATGTAGTCGCTTGCTGCTCACCTCAAGCGTCGGAATAACAGGCTGCTCGAATAATAACTTGCCCTTCCTAGAATACCAGAGGTCGTCAATAACCACTTCAACAAAACCTCCCTCAGAGTCAAAAAGGCAAAACCGGTCATCAAGTATGTCTCTTAGACCACCTTCAGCCCAGAAGAAGAGCATATTCACTAACAGATCAAAATGGCTCTCCACAAGCCTTAAACTACAGCTGTATCTTAGAGCTCAAGAATACTGGAACTACTGAAGGGAGCAGAGCCGATCAGATAAAAAAGAATGTTACCAAGGATCAAAGATAATAAGGCCTCAATGTCGAGAGTAGATAGTCCAGAGCATAAGGCCAGCCGACAACTGTCAGCCCGGAGAAAAAGTAAGAGCGTCAACAGCACAAAGGCCAACCTCAACAACATCTTCAGAGACCCAAATGAGTTCATCAAAAGTTACTTTGCTTAGATCAACGACAGGCTCAAAAAGTGACCTTTTTCCCTTCTTCTTTCGAGGCCAACAGCTTTGATCCTTATTTTTTCTGGTGAACTGAGTTAATTTTATTGGAACATTAAAAATATCAGATGGAGACTTCGCTAGCCGAGGCCAGGAAGGGATGTTTGAGGATGTCCTGTCCGTTGAGTCGGTCCTCGGGGTTTTTCCTGATGAGACTATCGATGAAAGAGATGGCTGTTGGAGACACATTGGTCGGATACTACATTTTTTATACCTGAGTAACAAGTTCATTACCTTCATTATTCTTTTCATGGTCTACTTCCGACTGATGTGGTAGAAAGGTGCCTTCCCTACGAGCAGCTCATAGGCAAGCACTCCCAGGCACCACAAGTCAACACTCACGTCGTATTCGACACCCTCCAATATCTAGGGAGCAACGTAGTCGAAGGTGCCGCAGTATGTCTTTCTTCTATCTGTGCAGATGGCTGCCCAACCGAAATCACACAGTTTGCACACATTATTGGACATAACGATGTTCTCAGGCTTGATGTCCCGGTGTGCGATTCCCTCTTCGTGCAGATACACTAAAGCTTTTGCGATGTTTTTAATCTTCAGCTGAACGTCTACTTCCCTAAGCGTTTTTTGCTGCTTGAGGTTAGAGAAGAGAGTCCCCTGCTCCATGTACTAGAGAATGAGGTATATGTGTTAGCTATCGTCGAAGAAGCCGTATAGCTTGAGAATGTTCTCGTGGTTGCAATAGGCCTGAATCTTTATCTATTGTAACAGCTGGTCCACCATCATGCTTTGCTTTATCACCTTCTTGCTTATCTTCTTCAACGCATACAAAGAGCTCGTCTCTTTGTGAAAAGCTTGATAGACCTGTCCAAACTTTCCTTCTCCCAAAGATCGAGTCAGCTCAAAGTCATAAATTGATATGCTTCTGCTTCCCGATTGAATCAAACTGCTTTCGTTTCTGAGTCTCCTGGACTCAAGAATTTTCCTAGCCTATTGAGACTGCTTCTGTTCCTTACTGTCCTGCTTCTGCTCCTTACTATCCTAGAACTACTTTGACCTGCGGGCATAGATCTCGCTCAAGTTGGCGGTCTATGGTAATGTTAGTTTGGAGCTGAGCGTTAGATCATTTGGCTTGTAAGAGTCACTTCCGAATACTTCAAATAGGCTGTACTTCTTGCCATCCACCCTTGCCTTTTTCCTTACGTAATCCAAGTCCTGACTGCCTATGCTGCTGTTCTCTTGCCTGTTGTAGGTATTGCTGGTGTTTCGGTGACTGTCTTTGCTTCTCATCACCTCAGCCCTCTCCCTCTGCCTGTCCCCATAGCTGCCCTTACGAACAGGACTAATCTCTTCATCAGTCATCCTCACCTGGTCATAACTCTTCCTGCCTCTGATGCCTTCAACATCTACTTTCCTAACCTCCTTGTCGATATAGCTGCCCTTTCTGACTGGGCTATTTCCTTCTTCAGGCGATATTCTGAAAGTTGACTCGAAGTCTTTCCTGTTGGTGTCGAAGTTGAGAGATTGTGTGAGTGCGCTGGAGCTGGCAGGGACTTCTAATTTATTTGTGCTTTGGAGTGGGACTGTGTTGAGGGCGAACCCACTGCTGTTGTTGCTGTTGTTGTTTTTTCTTGGAGCTCTGACTGGAGAGTAGACTTCATAGTCTCCCTTTTCGTATCCGTAGTTGCTTCTTAGACTATCCGATACTTTGGTCTCGCACAGTTTCTGCAGTTCCTGGATTATTTTTTATTTCTTGTCGAGCTTCTCCATTATCCTCCTATAATTGTCAGTATTTTAACTCCCCTCCATCGACTATCTGTTGCTAGCCATCTCGCTCCTCTTCCTCCCTAAAATCAAAGTCAGCTCCTCCTTCTAGTTGACTCTCTCTTTACGACCTAAGTTGCTCACTCTGCTGGCCGATTTTGGTTCATTGTAAGTGTAGCTTCCTCTGTCTGTGGTTCCAGGATTGTAGTTGCTACTGGGAGGAAGGAGATCCGATCTCCCAGCATACGGCATGGCCAGTTTGGCATTATTATCTTAGACGGTAGACTTTCTATCGGTGAAGGCGTAGGAGGGAGTGAGGTAGTTACTATTGATTTGTAGGCTGGGGACATCAAGGTTAGCTCTTTTTACATGGAAGGAGGAGGCCTTGCTTCTGGAGTCGGTTACTGCCGAGCCATACAATTTATAACTGAAGGTGCTGTCAGTCTTACCTGTATTCATCCTGTTACTCTTATTGATATTTATATTTACAAGGTCATCCAACATACGGTTACTGAAATTGCTGGACAGGATGAATCATTTGATCCCAACATAAAGGAACAGGTCTTTTAGGAGAATGAAGACGAGTATCAATAATGGAATGCTGATGGTTTGGTATATAATTATAAATGATTTCACAGATATTTTTCTTGTCGGCCAGGGGCGACAGTATAATCAATAGGGATTTCCGTTCAGATCTCATCAAAAATACTCCTGAACTCTTCTACAGAAAAGTCAAGCTGGCCAAGGGAGACGCCTAACCCATCTTCAACATCGAGGGCATTAATTTTGCCTACCTCAAGAAGTCCTCCATCTACGTGGTGGCCACCACTCGCTTCAACGTCTCTCCCGCCTACATCCTGGAGCTCCTCAACCGCATCATGACCATCATTAAGGATTTCTGCGGAGTCATCAACTAATAAACAATCCGCAAGAATTTTGTCTTGGTCTACGAGATCCTGGATGAGATCATCGACTTCGGTCACCCTCAACTCACCAACACTTCTCACATCAAGCCCTTGATAGCCAGCGAGGTGGTGAGCGACTCCAAGAGCAGCAGTCTGATCGACATAAAGAAGATAAGCAACTTTTCCCTCTTCAGCCCCAGCACCATCAACTCCTCAGCTTCCTCTGTTTCCGTCAACAATAAAAGCAACAACAACGACATCTTTGTGGATATATACGAAAAGATCAACATTCTCTTCAACAGCTCAGGCTACGTCATCAACAGTTCCATCGACGGGTGCATCCAAATGAAGAGCTACCTCGTTGGAAATCCATCCCTGAAACTCATTCTTAATGACGACCTCACCTTAGCAGAGACCAACACTCCCGGCTCCATTGTGCTCGATGATTGCAACTTCCACGAATCGGTGCAGCACAACGAGTTCCTCACTAACAAAGCTCTCAAAATATTGCCTCCTGAGGGTGAATTCATCGTGATGAACTATCGGATAACTTCCGACTTCAACGCTCCCTTCAAGATATACCCCTTCTTTGAGACCGAGTCTCCATACAAAGTAGTCCTCAAAATCAACGTACTCCATCTATGATTCAGTTGAAGGCGACCTTCCCCAAAAACACGGTGGCCTCCTACGTGATAGTCAAATACAATGTGCCCAAAAAAGTCAGCAGCATCAACTCTTAAATTGTCAAGAATCAGGGCAACCAGAAGGTCGACTACAACGAATCTACCAACTCTGTCGAGTGGTCCATCAGGAAGATGCCAGGAGATACTGAGTATACGATGATGACCAAGATAACTTTGCCCCAGGCGACCTCAGCCCAGGCAATGAAGGAGACTGGCCCCATCAACCTGACCTTTTAGATTCCCAATTTCAACCTATCAGGTCTGCAAATCAAATCGCTGAGGAGTTTGATGTCCGAGGAGAACCCAAACAAGTGGGTGAGGTACATAACCAAGACCAGTTCGTACGTGTGCAGGATCTGATGATGATATAGCTGTTTGTTTGTCTATACTGCATGTTAGCACATGTTGAAAATATATGCGATATATATTATGAATATGAGAAGGAGATCAGGGGTTGGGGTTGGGGTTGGGGTTGGGGTTGGGGTTGGGGTGGGG
>Ga0100402_1000565_pt1:25000-43630 | contig 43630 bp, 22 predicted proteins | sample CryGeyme20150102_FD_80419 | JGI IMG/M metagenome (GOLD analysis project Ga0100402, IMG submission 80419) | Groundwater microbial communities from Crystal Geyser aquifers in Utah, USA - Crystal Geyser metaG 2015-0102 | ecosystem: Environmental > Aquatic > Deep subsurface > Groundwater... | reverse complement strand
GGCCTGGCCCGCGCACCGGATCCGCAGGCCCCGGTCTTGATCGATCTGTCGGAAGTCAGCTTTATCGATAGTTCCGGGGTCGGGCTGCTGGCCAAACTGGCGCGCGAGTCGAGGGCGGCCCGGCAGGGCTTCGGTTTGATCCAACCAGCTCCACCGGTTGTGCGGATTATCGAGGCGATGCACCTCGCCAAACAGTTTCCTGCCTTTGCCGATCCGGCCCAAGCCTTGTGCGCATTTTCCCCTTCCCCTGAATCCAGCTCCAGCCATGCCGCCACGTAAGCCCAGAATCCTGCTTTCTGCGGGAATGATTCAGTCCGGCCATTCCGGCGTCGGCCGCTATGTCGTCGAACTGGCAAACCGTATTGCTGAAATGGATACGGTTGAGCTGCACGTTGCGGGGCTCGACGCCGACCGGCAGCTGTTTAATAAGCTACCCGACAGCGCCTGGCTCAGCATCCCCGCCAGGCAGGGTGCCGGCCTGCGCAACTTGATCTGGCACCAACTGCATCTGCCCGCAATTCTACGCAAGGGCGGCTACGACCTGCTGCACATTCCGAGCTACCGCCGGGTGCTGGCGGCCTGCCCCGTGCCGCAACTGGTCACGATTCATGACTGCGCGCCCTTCCGTTTACGGGACAAATATGGTCTGCTGCGCGGCTTCTTCGGGCGTCAGTTGGCCCCGCTGCTGGCGCGGCGCTGCCAGCAGGTATTAACTGTCAGCGAATTCACCAAGCTGGACCTGGTGCGTTTCTTCCGGCTGCCCGAAGCGCGGGTCGAAGTCGTTTACAACGGCCTCAATCATCAACTCTACCAGCCCCGGGCGGAGCAGGATCAGGCTGCTTTTCGTCAGCGGCAGGGCCTGGACCGGCCCTACTTTTTGTTCGTCTCCAGACTGGAACACCCCGGCAAAAACCACATCCGCCTGATTGAAGCCTATGAGCAGTATCGTGAACAAAGTGGCGGGGAGCAACTGCTGGTCCTCGGCGGTGCGCCCTGGCATGGGGCGGAGGTGATCCAGGCGCGGGTGCGCCGCTCGAAATTTGCTGATTCGATCCGCCTGCCCGGCTTCATGGACGAGGCGGATCTACCGCTCTGGTATGCCTCGGCCGAAGCACTGGTTTTTCCCAGTTTGATTGAGGGCTTCGGGCTGCCCGTGGTCGAGGCGCTGGCCTGTGGCCTGCCTGTGGCCAGCTCGGACCGGGGTAGTCTGCCGGAGGTTGGCGGCGATGCGGCGGTTTATTTCGATCCGGAGGATGTCGCCGCCATGGCTGCCGCGATGCTTCGTTTGCACCACGAAACTCCGGCTCAACGCAGCGCCCGGATTGAGGCCGGACTACAACATGCCGCGAATTTTGACTGGGACGCCGCGGCAGAGGCCACTTGCCAGAGCTACGTAAAGATGACTGTATCCCAGTTGTGATTGCACCGTAAACGTGATGGCCAACCCGTCCCAACAACAACAACCGGAAGCCTTTGACTTTCCGATCCCCTTTGATCCGCTGCGCTTATTGTATGGCGTGCGGCGGCGTTGGCTGTGGTTCATCATCCTGCCGTTGCTGCTGGGCGGGCCGGGCTGGTTCTACGGTGGGCTGAAAACGGAAAACCGCTACTCCGTTTCGCTGCAGCTGATCAAATCAGGCGTGCCGACGACCCTGCAAACCAGTGAATCGGGCCAGGCCTTCACGCCGCGGGAGTTGAGCGACGACACCCTGCTCTCGACCACCTATTCAACTGCGGTGCTGAGCCGCACCGCCGCCCGGCTGGACCCCCCGCGCCGCCCGGGCGAGGTCAAGGCCATGGTCGAGATCGCCAAACAGCGCAATACCGCTCTCTTTTACCTGACGGCACACTCCCGGCTGAGTGCTGAAGATTCCATCCAAACTGTCAAAGTCTGGGCCGACGAAGTGATCCGTTTTACCAATGATCTACAACGGCAGGAGGCGCAGCAAATCGGTGCCTTCATCTCTGAACAGCTGGATGCGATCCAACAACAACTGGGGCAAATCAACCAGCAAATCCTCGACTTTGCCAAAACCAATAACTTCGTTGATGCGGACAAGCAAACCGAGTCCGCGCTGAGCTCACTGGAAAATACCCGCATCGAACTCGCCAATCGACGCATCGACCTGGAGGTAAAGGAGGTGCAAATCGCACGCTATCGCGAAGAGTTGCGGGCGCAGAGCCCGCTGGAGGCGGACCTCAAGAGAAAGCGCGAAGAGCTGACCTTTCTGCGCGGCCGTTACACCGACGAGAACCCGCTGGTCAAAGAAAAGCTCTACGAAATCGAATACATTCAAAAACAACTGGTGCAGACTGCGGATGCTCCGGTTGAAGACCTGAAAAACTTCACCGGCAGCGATCTGGGCAACAATCTCTACCTCGAGATTATCGCCCTGCAAAACGAGCGCACCCAATTGGAAAAATTTATCGGCAGCCTGGAGTCGCGGCTGACGGCGCAGGAAGCCTTGTTGAGCGACCTGCCGGAAAAAGCCCTGCGACTGACCGAGCTGAAGAGTCGGCGTGATGCCTTGATCGATGCTCAGGGACTACTGGAGAGCCGGCGTAAGGAGGCTTCTTTTTATGAGACCAAGGCACCGGGTTACTGGCGCATCTTTCAAGAGCCGAGCGTGGATGAGGTGCTGCATAGTTCCAGGAATGTGAAGGCACTTTTACTCGGCGTGATGGGTGTCGCGGCCGGGACGATGCTGGCACTGCTGGCAGCTCTTTTGTGGGAAGCTTTTCAACCGGGGCTGCGCACCCCGCTGGAGGCGGCGATTGCCACCCGGACGCTTCCGCTTTTCAGCTACATCACTGGGGCCGCCGCCCAGCCGTCCTGGTCCGTGCGGCACCTGTTCCCGCGCCCGGAGTCGGCCTGCAACGACCGCAGCTTGCGTAATTTTTGGCTGACGCACGCGATCTCCGCTGAGGGCGAGGAACGGCGCAGCTTCCTCTTTGTGCCGACCGATAGCTGCTTTGGTGAAACGGTTTTCTGGCAGGCACTGTTCGACCTGATCGAGGCCGAGGGCCGCAGCGTGTCGGTGATCAGTATTCCGCAGGACGTTGCTGCCGACCCGCTCCAGCCGCTGGCACAGCATCCTGCGGTCAAGAGTTTCCAAAACAACCTCAAGCAACTATCCGGGCCCGGTGAGGGCTTGCGCTTCGTCCGCATGGGGCGCTTGCCGAAGATCGAAGAAGTAACGCCGCTCAAGCAGATGCAGGCCTACTACTTGCTCAACTCGCCGAGTATCGCGGAGCGCGCGGAAACCCGCCACCGGAGCGGGATCATGCAGCAACTCCTGGGGCCGGCCAACGGGCTGATGCTGCTCGATGCAGAGCCGGAACATACCCTGCCGCGGGTGCTGAAACTGGCGGAGTTGTTTGTGCTCAACAGTTTTTTTCAACCTAAGCCCGGGAAGGCGCACTCATGATGCGGCTGCTTTGGCTTGTTCGTTGGCTGGCGCTCGCCGCGCTGTTGCAGCTGCCGCCGCTTCCCGCTGAGGATGCTGCGGATGCGACAACTCATCCGGTATCCTGGCGCGAACGTTATACCCTCGGCCCGGGGGATGTGATTGATATTCGCTTCTATGGCCGCGGCGAACTGGAACGCACCGGTGTGCGTATCGCCCCGGATGGCACGCTCAGCTACCTGCAGGTCAACAGTCTGGATGTGCATGACATGACCATCGACGAACTGCGGGCAACTATCGAACAGGCGCTGGCGCAATATTACCGCAACCCCCGTATCATCATCACGCCGGGCGAGCTGAAGAGCAAGCGCTACGTTATCCTGGGCAAGGTGGTGGATAAGGGCGTCTTCACCCTCGAGCGGCCGATCACCCTGCTTGAGGCGATCGCCCGCAGCCGGGGCATTGAGACCGGGCTGTTTGAACAGTCCACCGTGGAAATCGCCGACATGGACCGCTCCTTTATCGTGCGCCAGGGTAAACGCCTGGACGTGGACTTCGCCAAACTCTACTACGAGGGCGACCTGTCGCAGAATGTTTACATCGAGCCGCAGGATTACATCTACTTTGCCTCCAATTTATCCAACGAGTATTTCGTGCTGGGCGAGGTCGCACAACCGGGTGCCCAGGGCTTTTCCAACCGCGCCAGCATCATCTCGGCCGTCACCCGCCGGGAGGGCTTCACGGTCGGCTCCTGGAAAAAACGCGTGCTGGTGGTGCGGGGCAGCCTGAGTGACCCGGAGCTGCATGTGGTGGACGTTGAGGCGATTTTGGCCGGCCGCATACCGGACTTCCCGCTGCAGCCCGGCGACATCGTTTACGTCAACGCCCGTCCCTGGTATCGGGCCGAGCAAATCCTCGATTCCGCCGTGCAAAGTTTCCTGAAAAGCGCGACCTCGACCTGGGTCAATCAAAACGTGCCGGATGCCATCCAGGACTCCTGGCTGAAACGCACCGGCTGGAGGGAGACGAACCCATGAGCGCACTGGCTCACCGTCGGCAATCGCCTCTGCGCAGCGGCCTGTTGTGCCTCGGCTTGGCTTTGCTGGCTGGCTGTCAACATCAGCCGGTTGGCAGGCAACAGCACTTCGATCCCCGCGTAAGCGCTGCCGACACTGCCGGCGAGACGGGGTTTGAGACATTGACTCCGCCGCGCAGCTTCGATCCGGCGTGGCTGCTGCCGAGCCGCGAGGCCTACCGCGTGGGCGTGGGTGACCGTCTGGAAATTGAAATCACCGGTGTCGGCGGGAGCCGCTCCGAGACATTTGTCATGCCGGATGGTCGCATCTACTACGACCTCGCTGGCGGTGTGCGGGTCGATGGCCTGACGGTGGTGGAGATCGGACAGCGCCTGCAGCAGGCGCTGAGTCGCGACTATTCCAGCCCCAGCGTGAGTGTGACCCTGCGCGAGGTGCTGAGCCGGCGGGCATGGATCCTCGGCCGGGTGAATAAGCCGGGGCTCTATCCGCTGCAACAACCCACCACCCTGCTGGAGGGCATTTCGCGGGCCGGGGGGCTTTTTACCTCCCGCTTCAGCGGTTCCACCGAAGAACTGGCGGATCTCGAAAACAGCTTTGTCCTGCGGGGCGGCGAGGTCCTGCCGGTGGATCTGCTGGCGCTGATGAAAGCGGGCGACATGAGCCAAAACATTTATCTTCGCGACGGTGACTACGTTTATCTGCCCTCCTCACTTTCGCAAAATGTGCATGTTCTGGGCGCGGTTATGCAGCCCCAGGCCATCGGCTACAAGGACCGGCTGAGCCTGGTGGCCGCTATTGCCAACGCCAAGGGCCCCGCTCCGAATGCCAACATCAAAAAGGTGCTGATCATTCGCGGCTCGCTGAGCGCTCCCAGGGTGGCCGTGCTTGATTTGGAGCAGATTCTGTCCGGACAGGCAACCGATGTCGAATTGCGACCCTTTGATATTATCTGGGTGCCGGATCGTCCTTTCCTGCGGCTGGAGCGTTATTTCTGGACCGTGTTTGACGCGGCCGCAACGACCATCGCCGTGCGCGAAGGTGCCAACGCCGTCGAGACTCCGGGGGGCGAATCTCCCGCTGTCGTCATCCCGATTGACCTGAAATGATTACTCCGCCCCCAGTTACTGAGATCCCGCTTTGGAAGCGCCACTTCTGGCGCAATACCGTGAGCAATTATGTTCGCACCATCACCCGCCTGTCACTGGGGCTGGTGCTGTTCCGCTAGCTGTTCAGTGGCCACACTACCGCCGAATTCGGTTGTTGGTCGCTGCACTGGACCATGTTCGGCTACGGCATCCTGCTGGATTTCGGCTTCGGCTTTACCGCACAAAAGGCAGTGGCCGAGAAGAGTGCGACCGGCGAGTGGGAGGAATTATCCTGTTTACTCAGCACTCTGCTCTGGACCTTTGTCGGGCTGGCCGCGCTGCTGGCTGTCTTTTTCTTCGCCATCCATGTCCCCTTTTTGAATGCGATCGAGGTTCCGGCGGAAAGCCGGGGCAGCTACACGCTGGCCTATCTGATTTTCTTTGCCGGACTCGCGCTGACCTTTCCCTTTGGTCTCTTTCCGGAAGTCCTGCGTGGACTACAGCGTATCGATCTGGCCAACTGGCTCAACACCGGATCGGTTGTCCTGAATTTTATCGGCATCGCTGTCGCGCTCTGGTTGGACGCGAGCTTCCCCGTGATCGTCGCCGTGAGTGTGGTCACCACGCTGCTGCCTAATGTGGGAGCGCTCTTCGTCGCGCGGGCGAAACTGCCGAAGATTTCTCTCGCACCGCGCTGTTTCCGCTGGTCGGCGGTGAAGTCACAGCTGGGCTTCTCCATCGCTGCCTATCTGATCACCTTCAGCAATCTGCTGATGGCCAAGAGTGACCAGGCTGTGCTCGGCTTCACCCTCGGGGTCGGGGTCATCGCCGCCTATCAGGCCGGCTACAAGGTGGCGGAAATGTTCAATTTGTTCACGATTCAACTGCAGGACGCGCTCAGCCCGGCCGCCGCCAGCATGCATGCCACCGGCGATGCGGCCGGACTGCGTGAGCTCCTGCTCAAGACCTCCCGCCTGACCTTCCTCATCAGCACGCCTCTCTATGGGCTCTGCGCGGTTTACCTCGAACCGCTCATCCGCCTGCTGACCGGGCTGGACTCGGTCGAGCCCTCCACCTGGCAGGTCGGGCAGATCCTGCTGCTCGCAATCTACTCCTCCCAGCTCACCAACAGCTGCTCCAAGCGCATCCTGATGATGTGCGGCTACGAGAAAAAGCTGCTCGGGCTGGCACTGATCGATGGGCTCGGCAACCTCTTGCTGAGCATCGCCCTGGCTCTGACTATCGGCATGGTGGGCGTCGCGCTCGGCTCGCTGGTCCCGACCGTGCTGGTCGGCTGGGCGCTGGTGCTGTCGCTGGCCCTGCGCTATCTTGAGCTCAGCCCCTGGGCCTACCTGCGCTATATCCTGGCGGCTAGCCCCCCGATCCTGCTCTTCGGTCTCTGCCTCGGCGCGACAATCTACTTCCTGCCGATCCCCCACGACAGCGGCTTTCTCGCACTGGCGCTGCGTGGCTCGCTGGCGGCAGGTCCGGCCTTCGCCTGGATCCTTTATAACGCCCGCAAGCAAATCTGAAACAGCCTTCCTAGTATGACCATCACCTGGCTCAATTCGGTCGAAGAATTCCTGGCCCACAGGAAGCGCTGGAATGCCTTACTCGCATACTGTGCGGATCAAGCCACCGCATTTCACTCAGCTGAATGGATCGAGGCCCGTTGGCGGTATCCTGCCAATCGAATGCTTGCGGCATTGGCCGAAAATGGAGACGCGGTCGTCGCGGGTTTTGTCTTCAATGCCGAGCGCGACTTTGGCAGCGCCGTGCTCTGGCCCGTCCGCTTGTTAGGGATGACGCCTCACATTTCAAATGCCTTTCCCTCGGGCTTATCTTATCTGGTGCACCACTGCTGCTATTATCCCCTCGTGCGGGGCCACAACAAAACCTATGCCAAGCAATCGCCGGGCAATTTGCTGGCCGAGGAAAGTATTGAGTTTTTCAATGCCCGGGGTGTCGATAATATCTACCTCGGCGCGATTCATTTGTCACAGAACACAAAATATAAAACCAATTGGATGACGCACCAGACCACCAATGAAAACATTTTGCTGATGCGGCGAAATACCATCTACGAGCGGGTCGACCGTATGGTGCAAAAAGACGGACTAACGCAGAAGATTTGGTGGAAGCTGCGGCTCGGCGAGCGGTTGCGCCGATGGTATCAAACTCGAAATATCGTATCGTGAAAAAACGTCCTAAACTCATCCTCATCGATGATAATCCCGACTTCGGGGGGCACCAAGTTATGACGGCCTACGGTTTGGAGGGAATTCTGACTTATGGTGATTGGGAGGTCTTGGCACTCCTGGATCCGGGAAATGAAAAAAACAGGCTACGCTGGCAGGGCATCGCAGACCGGTTTGGCTCCGAGCGTCTGTGCATAGGTGAGTGCCCGACCCATACTGCGAAGTTTCAGGCGGTCCGGCGATATTTTCAAACGAAGGCCTTGCTGGAACTGCATGCTCGGATCAACACATATCAGCCGGATTTGGTTTTAATCATTCAAGGTAATATTGAGCAGGGCTGCACGGGTTTTGGTCTCTGCGGGAGGTTAAAATGCCCCGTCATCAGTTATATCCCGGTTCCGCATAAGCATGCTGATATGGGCGCTAAACTCGGGGCGCTGCGTGATTTTACCTGTCGCGGTCTCTACGCTGAACCAGACGGGTTTATTACGATCTCGGGGACGCTGGGTGCCATGCTTAAGGCGTATGGTGCGAGGGGCCGAATTGAAATTGTGGAGAACGGTATCCCATTGGATCGATTTAAGCAGCTCTTGGATAAGCGGGCGGCACGCGCTAATTTAGGCGTGCCGGTGGACGGTTTCGTTTGGGGACAGATGGGCAGAGTTGAGTTTAAGCAAAAGGGGCAAGACTTCACGCTTGAGGGGTTCCGCGTTCGTATGATCGATCATCCTGATGAGTCGCTGGCTTTTCTCGGCTCAGGGCCGGATAGCCCGCTCCTCGAAGCGGCAGTCTCTCAATGCGAGCGGGTTTATTGTCTGCCATGGAGTGATGACCCCAGCTCTTTTCTGTCCGCGATTGACGGGTTGCTTCTGCCATCGCGCTATGAGGGAGTCCCGCTCGTTATGTTGGAAGCGCTTGCCAATGGAATTCCTGTCGCATCCACCAATCGTGACGGTATGGTTGACTGGTTGCCGGAGGATTGGCGTTTTCGGTATCAGGACCAAGACGACTTTTTGCGGGCAATGTCGGTCGTGAAATCGCCAGATGCCAGCGAATTATCCGCGCTTCGCAAGAAGGTATGGAATTCACATTCTGTGAGTGACTTTCAATCTGAATTTAACCGAGCTCTCACTACTTGGCTATGAGGTTGCGTAGCCAGGATTCCTCATGGACGGAGCGTCTCGCAATCTCCGGTCTTGCCCTCCTTTCTCTGGCACTTGTTCCGCTTACGCTGTGGAAAGAAAGTGAGACTTTCTGGCTCAGTGCCGGAGGCTATCCGGCTTGGCTCAGGGACTGCGTGCGGTTGATTTATTATCCTTATTTCTTTTTTGTTTTCGGCAGTATGCTTATGCTTAGCTGGTCGGCAGGTGTCCGTTTTGCCAAAGAAATGCGCTACTGCCGAATGTGGTCGATCCTGCTTTTCGCGTGGATGATTCTCGTCGCATGTTTTAGCCTGCTCATTACGAATAACATGGTTAATCTTATTCATAACAGATCGATTCACCATCATGACTGGGAGGCCTTTAAAGAGAAGTGTGAGGCGGGTCGGGTGCCTTAGACAGCAGGGTGTAACGAAATAGAAGCGATCACGCGGGGATTCCAGTTCGAATAATGACTCTCACGATCTCCGGCAATCCATTGGGCCAACGTGGTTTTTCCGCACTGGCGCGGACCCAGCAGGGCACACACCGGCACTCTTCCCCACCTGCACTCTTCCCAGTGCCGTCTCGATTTGTTCGCGGTAAGCCGTGCGCCTTATGATTCTTGAAATATCGGAACATGCTTCCGGATATTCAAGCATAGGCGAAATCCGCGCCATCGGCGCCAGGAAATGAAGCTTGAAGCATCCCGATATACTGCCATGTTAGCGACTATGAACGTTGCAGACCTTATTCAGGAAATCGAACGCCTTCCCGTCACTGAAAAGGTGAAGGTCGTTGAGTTCGTGGAAGCACTCAAGGGCACGAAGCAAGTCCGTCATATCGACAGCGCTGTTGTCGAAAAGACTGCTGATAAGGTGTTCCGCGAACACGCGCCTTTGTTTGAAAAGCTCGCTCGGTGATGGGCGAGCCCCTGTTTTTACGCGTCGAAGACGTTGAGAAGCTGCATGCCATGTCACTGCAACGCTTCGGGGCAGCGAGGGGTTGCGTGATCGAAACGCCTTCGAATCTGCCGTGCATCACCCGAAGAATATCTTCTATTATGATCAGGGGGACTTGTTTGACCTGGCGGCCGCTTATTGCATCCATATCGCACAAGCGCAGGCATTCCTGGATGGGAACAAGCGAACCGGCGCCGCTGCTGCAATCGTGTTCCTCGATGCGAACGGTTACCCGATCACCGGTGACTCAATGCGCATCCACGAAGGATTGATAGCTGTGGCAACGGGCGAAATGGATCGATCAGGCAGTTTGCTCCTCCCGGGTTGGCCCCTTCAGCGCCAGCCAGATCAGGACCAGGCAACCCCAGTAGGTGATGGTGCCGACAATCTCATGCATCAGCAGATACTGGTTCATCATGTAGGGCGCCAGCAGCACGATGATGACGATGCGCAGGATATTGAAGCCAAAGCCGATCATCAAGCCCGCGACCATGTTGAGTGCGGTGTCGAAAACACCCATGCGACGGTAGAGCGCCAGCAGCAGGCCGATCAGCAGGCTGGTAAGGATGACGCCGAAGCCGTTGCATTCGGAGGCGACATGGAAGGGGTGTTGCTCCACCCACAGGATCAACTTGGGTGGCTCGCTGGCAGCACCCACGAGGCCGAGTTCGACGCTTTTGCCGATACGTTCCAATGCCCAGGCGCTCCATTTTCCCGCCAGCCCGCGCAGCGGCCAGTCGAGCGGTTGCATCGAAATACTGAGTAAAAGAAAGGCACAGAATGTGCCCGCAGTGGTGCGCGTGATCCGACGCGTGCCCTCGCCGAAAACAAAGCGCACGAAAGCGGCCAGTCCGCAGCAGTAAGCCGGAATCACCAGCAGGGAGATGAGGCCCCGCCAGTGCGCGGGTGCGACGCGTGCGCCGATGAATTGCGCCAGCAGTAAAAGAAAACTGACGATCAGGGCCCGCCGTGCGGCGTCGTTCAGGCTGAGTGTTTCCCGGATTTCGACGCTACCGTAGCGGACCAGCATCACCGTCGCCAGGCCCAGCACGACAAGAGCATTCAAAAGACGATTCTGCTCTTGAGCACTGTTCGTCAGCCATTGTGTGACCGGCCAAAACGTGAGGCCGAACAGTATAAAAACCCCGAGCTGTAGCCAGAACTCTGATGTATTCTTCTTCTTTAGAAAACTGTTGAGGAGTTGTTGGCGGACCGACATAGGCAAGATGTTTGAAGGCTCAGTAAGGCAACTAGCGTGTGGGTTCCCTGGCGTCCATGCAAGCAAAGGCTCCGTGTACTCAAATTGGCCATCCGCTTGCCGATGTCGCGCATGTTGATCTACCGAATTCGGTGGAACCTGATTTTTCTCGTCGAGTTCATCTTGTTTTCACCTTAACTACATATTGCAATGACACAATCCGGCCATGCAAGGGCTCAGTTCATATCAGGCGATTACGGGTGAGCTGCGCTATGAGCAATTACTCAGTTCAGGCAATTTCAGGAATAAGATTGATTTTCTCTCTCTAAGCCTTTTGCGACAGAACCACTATGGCGATTCAGCTTCAGGAATTTGCGGAACAGGTTCTCTTCGGCACCACGATCGAGGCGAAGCTGAGCTTTCCGCGGGAAGCGATTATCGATACCATTCCGGGCAATGCGATTGTCACGCCACGCCAGTTGACCCGCCCCAAACACCTGATGCTGCGCGACGACGGTGTGCGGGCCAAGCCCCCGAACCAGGCGAAACTGGTGGACGAGAAAGAACGCGGCAAGCTGCTCCATTTCTTCGGCAACCATGAGCTGCTCGCCACTGAACTGATGGCGCTCGCGCTGCTCAAGTTCCCCGACGCCCCTGCGAGTTTTCGGCGCGGACTGCTGGAGACACTGAAAGATGAGCAGATGCACACCCGCCTCTACATGCACCGCATGGAGCAATGCGGCGTCGAGTTTGGCGAACTCCCCCTCAACGACTATTTCTGGAAAAGCGTCTCCTCGATGGAAGATCCGCTCGACTACGTTACCCGCCTCTCACTCACCTTTGAGCAGGCCAACCTGGATTACTCCCGTGAATATGGTAAAATCTTCGATGCCGCCGGTGACATTGCCACGGGCAAAATTCTAACCAAGATCTACCACGACGAGATCGATCACGTCGGGTTCGGCCTCAAGTGGTTTCGTCAGTGGAAGGCTGCGGGCAAGTCGGATTGGGAAGCCTACCGTGAACGCCTGGTCTTTCCGCTCTCCCCGGCACGTGCCAAGGGTAATGACTTTAACACCGCAGGGCGGTTGCAAGTCGGATTCGACCCGAACTTCATCAACGACCTCGAAATCTTTCAGCAGTCACGCGGCCGCACGCCGCACGTTTTGTGGTTTAATCCCAATGCCGAGCAGTGCGCCGCCGGCAACGGTGACGCTGTCAGTTCGAAGGTCGCCGACCGGTTACAGCACGATCTCGCATTTTTGCCCGCCTATCTGGCACGGCAGGATGATGTGTTGATTTTACCGCAGCGCCCCACGCCCGAATTCCTTAGCACGATTCAGAGTTACGGGTTCCCGCTCCCCGAGATGCACGAATCCTTACCGGCAACCAGTGGCACCGGCCAACTCGCTCCCGACCTCGGCCGTAAGCTCGGCGAGCTGCGCCCCTGGGCCTGGAGTCCCGACAGCTATGCTTTTTTTGAACACAACCTTCACCACGTCACGCGGCCCCGCCCGCCCGATGCGCACTGGAATGATCGCCTGCGAGCGCTCTTTTCCAAAACCTGGAGTGCACAATGGGGCAAAGGACTGGCCGCCGCCTGCCACGCTGCCGAGTGGATTGCACCCGACTCGATTTATGGATGGGCTGTCCACAACCTCGACGAACTGCAACAAGCCCGCCGGCACTGCGCCGATTTGGGCTACCCCAACAGCGCCTGCAAAGCCCCCTTCGCCACGGCGGCCCATGGCAACCGCTGCCTGCTGGCTGGCGAGCCCCTTTCGCCCTCTCTGCTGGCATGGCTGGAGGCCGTATGGGCGCAACAGGGTAGCCTCATCGTCGAACCTTGGCTGGACCGCGTCTTCGATTTCTCCGTGCAGTTCGAGATGAGCGCCGACGGCCTCAGGCAGCTCGGCACCACGCGCATGGTGAATAATGCGCGGGGACAGTTTCAAGCTATCATCACCAAGGCATTTTGCAAAGGACTGGAGCCGGAACTCATCCGCTTCATCATGGAACCTACCGACGGACGCCCGCGCCTGTTCCAGCACTACGAAACGACGGTGGCCCCGCGCCTTGAGGCCGAACTGCGCGCTGCCAGCTTTATGGGGCCGCTGGGAGTCGATGCACTCATCTACCGCGACCACCGCGGAGCGTTGCAGCTCAAGTCTATCGTCGAAATCAACCCCCGCTTTACCATGGGACGCGTGGCCCATGAGCTTGCGCAACACAACGCCCTCCACACTGTCGGTTGCTTGCAAATCATCACCAAATCTCAACTGCGCACCAGCAGCACGCCGAATTTTTCCGACTGGGCCGCACGCCTCGGGCAAGCCCACCCCGTGCAATTAACCGACCACCCGAAACCACTGCTGCGCTCCGGCAGCTTTCCACTCAACGACCCCAAAACCGCGCAACACTTTCTGGCCGTTTACCATGTGCGGGCATCGATCGACGAGTTGCCGATCAGTGTGTCCTGCCCATAGCGGGCGTCCTGTAAAATCAAATTTACGTCATTTTAGATGAGATCAATCATTACTAGTGCGAGTGCCTCTCTGCGAGCCCGAGCGAGGCTAACCTCAGAGTGAGGACCGGCCCCGCATCGGGTCATGCGGGGCCTCCCGAAGATTCGTGCAGTCCGAGGACGGACCTGCGCTACCGCATTTAACCTCATGTCGGCAGTGCAATTGAGTGAATTTTTGTAAACCATTATCGTTTTTTACTCGCTGCCGCGCCCCGGTTCGTAGCGTAAGAGTTCCGGCCTGGGGCTGTGTTTCGCCCGCGAGGCAATTGAGCAGCACGGCGGTAAAGTTGAATTAATGAACCGCCCGGATGTGAAGGGTGTGCAGGCCCAGTTGTGGTTGCCGATGAATGGGGGCGTATAAAGCTGTCTAGCCCGAATGGCACTTAGTTAAGGACACTTATCGTAGTGGTGTGCTTTAGCCCAATGCCATTGCATAATACCAGGCGTAGGCATCATCTGTGGGCAGCACTTTAAAACTCCTCGCCTTATTTAACCTTAATCCGGCAGTTAAAAGGAACAAAATTTTTTAAACCGTTAATGGACGTTAATTAACGTGAATCAGAGGCTTCACCAATTTGGCGAGGGGCGTGTGATGCGTTACAGCTCGACAGATAGTTCATAAGAAACTACAAATAAATTAGTTCTGTCGTCAGAATTAACGTTCATTCACGTCCATTAACGGTTCAACTCATTCTTTTAGATTTAAGGAGGGGACAGAACAAATCGCCGTTCAGACGATTTGTTCAGGGGTGGTTTCGGGGTTATGGGGCCTACTGTTCCGAACGGCCCGCCCCGGAACCACCTCTGCTGAAGCTCCTCCACGGAGCGCCAGCTGTCTCCTCCTTGAATAAGGAGGAGAGTTTCGATGTCCGATTCACAATTATGCAATGGCATTGGGCTTTAGCCGCCATACAGACGCTTAGCCTGGCCTTGCGAGCGATGCGGTGGCTAAAGCGCACCGCTACAGCTTAAGCCGGCCTCAATTATTCTTAACTAAGTGCCATTCTATCTAACCCGGGTAGCGCTGATGCATGGCCGCCAGCGGAAAGTTTTTGCCGGGGCAGATCGTGCGTTCACCTTTTAGTTCACGGTGGCCAGCGAAGTGACGCGCGTTGGGCAATATGTCCCCGCGCAGCCAGTTCATCAATTGCGTGAACGCTTCCAGTTGACGCTGACTGGGGTGGGTCTGTTCAAAATTACCGACCAGGCAGATGCCGATCGCGGTCAGATTGATGTGGTAGTTTTTGACATGTCCGCCCTGTAGTTGCTTGTGCCAGCGGGGGCCGATTTCGATCTCACCGTCGCCGGAATCGATGCCGTTGCCAATCAGGAAATGATAGGCCAGCCCGTTCTGCATACCACGGCGGCGGTGGGCGGCATCGTATTTGGCGGCGTTGCCGTATTTGATGGCACTGTGGTGGACGACGATGCGTTTCCAGTTATCCCGGCGGACATTGATGCGAGCGGTTGCAGCCCGCACGCCTGCGAGGTAATCGCGACCGCTACCACCGCCACTGCCACTGCTGCCGGCGATCGTCAGCTTCTGGCCGACACGGATCACATCGCTGCGCAGCGCATTGTCTGTTTTGATTTGGGCAACCGTCACCCCGTATTGGATGGCGATTCCGCTCAGGGTATCGCCCGCCGCGACAATGTGGATCCGACCGGGCAACGCATCCGCTGCCGACGAAGCACCTGCGCCCGGGATTGTCAGACTTTGTCCGACCCGGATCAGGTCATCGGGCACACGATTGGCCTGGCGCAAGGCTGCGGTGCTGATCCCATAGCGCTGCGAAATACCGGAGAGTGTGTCACCGCGTTGCACCACATGCACCGTGCCGACCGCCAACAGCGGATGAGTCCAGCCGATGCAGGCGGCCCCGGCGAGCAGCGCCCGCTTGGTGAACTCGCGACGATTGTGGTGCATAGGTTTTAAAACTGGCAGTTTGCATGTTTTGTGCCGTCTGTAAAGCCAGCGTCGGGTTCCGCTTTTCTTTACATTCGCGTTACATTTGTAATGCAGCCTTGAAATTTTTGGTATGAATATTCCTTATGCAGTTAGTCTGCTGTTGTGTCAGCCAATCAGCTTTTCGCCCTTCAAGTTAATTTTTGCTTCGAAGCGATGCCACCTGTTCTCCCGGAATCTGACTCCCGCGCCATGGTTCGTATCCTAGGCGATGTTGCGGCGATGGAAGGGGGGCACGCGGAGAAGAGGCGGTATCTGATGGACGGGCTGTGTGCCCAAGCTGGCGCCCCGCCTGCACGTACTGGCTGTGCGGGTGCAGGACTCCGGTGGCCATTGGTCGATCGCCAAGTCGCTGCCCTTTTACCGCCTGGCCACTCTCGCGGACGGGGCCATCCCCGAGATCGTCAAGTTGAGTTATCAATGGTTTCAGAACGGCTCACCCATCTCCGGAGTCTATGAAATCTTCCCCGCCGCCAATGCCAAGCTGGTCAATTTCGACGAATTGGCCTCGCTGCAGGGCTTGCAGGAGGGGCAAAACTACCAGCTGACCGTCATCGCCTACGACAACCTCGGGCATCTCACATCCCGCAGACTGCCAGCATCCTGGTCGAGACGACCGACAGCAATGGCGACGGCATCCCCGATCAATGGGCCGCGCAATATGGCTACGGCATCCATGACGACATCGCCGCGCTCGATGCCGATGGCGAAGGCCTGACCGTCCAGCAGGAGTTCCAGTCCGGCACCAACCCGCTGCTGCGCGATACCGACGGCGACGGCATGAACGACCAGGCCGAGCTCGACCTCGCCGCGCTCGGTTTCGACCCGCTGGTGGCCGACACCACCAGCGTCGCCGCCCTGCGGGAAAACGCCAACAACGCCGACCTCTACAGCCCGGAGCAGATGCAGACCCTCGCCCTCGGCGCACCCCTGCTAGCACGCGACCCGGCCAGCGGCAGCTTCACCCTCACGCTCGGCCTCGAACGCTCGACCGACCTCAACCGATTCGATCCGCTCCCCCTCACACCAGGGCACAGCTTCATCAACGCCAACGGCGAACTCGAATTCGAGTTCAACCCCCCGCAGACAGCACCACCGAGTTCTACCGCATCCAGGCCAAGTAGGTTTCTCTTGGCTATACGGAAAAATAGTTAGATTTAAGGGCACTTCTGGAAACCGGGAGTGCGGTGCGTCTCGCACCGCACATTACTGCAGTGCGGGACGCACTGCTTTCGCTGAAGAAAGTTTCCAGAAGTGCCCTTAATAAGGGCCCGATCCGGAATGGCACTTAGTTAAGCTATTGAACCGTAGTCACTGCACTTTAGCCTGCGACGCGCAAAGGCTAGCGATGCCGCTTGCACGTGCTGGCAGCCAGCTGAAGCAAGCTGCCTACGATAATGAACAGTAATATCGAAAAAGCTGCTTAACTAAGTGCCATGCGTCCTATCCGGTTCGCCAAACGCCATGCTATTTTAAGTGCAGGGACTGGCGGAAACCGGGTAGCGCAGGTGCGTCCCCGCACCGCAGGAACTGGCGGAAACCGGGTAGCGCAGGTGCGTCCCCGCACCGCAGGAACGTCCGCAGTGCCCGGCATCCTCCCAGACCATGGCCGAGCGTCAACCAGGCCACAGCCGCAAGCTGCGCGGCAGGACGCGATCGCGCTAGCCGGATGAAATCGAGATTACCCCTTACTAATTTGCACATTCGTCAAAGAACCCGCTGAAAATTTATTCGAAGCAGGCGGCAAGTTCAGCAATTGCTCGCAATCCGTGGCGGAACGTTTTCTGTTGCCGTGTTTTTCATGACATCACTGCAACATTTTCCGCTGGGTGCCCCTTGCCCGGATAGCCCGCATGCCGTCATCAGCTGTCTGCCGACGATGGCCGATGTGCGTGGTTACGAAGAAAAGGAGCCGCGGGTGCTGGCTGCGCTGCAGTCAGGCTACCCGCGCTTCGTGGTGCATGCGTATATCCGTGAATTGAAGGCGTATTATTTGCGGCGGGAAGGTCTGGAGGAGTGCGCGGCGGTATTGATTCCGGGGCGGCGCGCGACTCAGGACCTGATGGACCATATTGGGCCGGGTGTGTCGAGCTTGCGGGTGGAGGGGGGCCGCACTGGGGATCCCGCTGCGGGTGATGCCTTGCAGTTGGGGGCAGCGGCTGTCAGCGGAGATGTGTATTTGGTGCATTGGGCGGTGGACGACGGCGACTTGAGCCAGCGGGTGCGTAAGTTTGTGCAGCACACCGGTTGCGGGATCTCCTCGCGACAGGCCGAGGATTTATTGCTGGGCCATGGCTTGCGAACAGCGCGCTTTGAGGAGGCGACCTTTGCCGGCAATGCGCTGCAACAGGTGGAAACCAGCCTGGCAGAGCAAATCGGCTGCCGGGCGACCGACGTGCTGGTCTGTGCCTCCGGCATGAATGCCTTTTATGCCGGTTTCCGTGCGGTGCAGGAGTTGCAGCAGAGCTGCGGGCGGACGGCGTGGCTGCAACTGGGTTGGCTCTACCTGGATTCGGGCTGTGTGTTGCAGGAGTTTTTGGGTAAGGCCGAGACGCTGGACTGTCAGTACGATGTGTTGGATCTGGATACCGTGCTGGCGAGGATTCGTGGATATGGGGATCGTCTCGCTGCGGTGGTGGTGGAATGTCCGTCCAATCCGCTGATTCGGGTGTGTGAACTGGGCCGCATCGCCGCCGCAGTGCGCGAACAGGGCGGGGTGATGGTGGTGGACCCGACGATTGCCTCGGTTTACAATGTGGATGTGCTGCAACATGCCGATCTGCTGGTGACCAGCCTGACCAAGTATGCGGCGATTGAGGGAGATATCATGCTGGGTGCTGTGGCGGTTAACCCGCAGTCCCCTTACTACGGTGATTTGGTTTTGCGGGTCTCCGGATTCTATGCGCCTCCGTATCCGCGGGATGTGGCGCGGCTGGCGCATGAGATGAACGCGGCTCCGGCGGTAATCGAAAAAATGAATGCCAACGCGGCCCGGCTGTGTGCCTTTCTGCGCGGCCACCCGGCAGTGCGGAGAGTTTATTGTGCCAGCTGTTCGGAGCAGGTGGCCGCGATCGCCAAGGGAGACGCTCCGGGCGGAGTTGTGATTACGATCGA
>Ga0100402_1000565_pt1:0-15000 | contig 43630 bp, 22 predicted proteins | sample CryGeyme20150102_FD_80419 | JGI IMG/M metagenome (GOLD analysis project Ga0100402, IMG submission 80419) | Groundwater microbial communities from Crystal Geyser aquifers in Utah, USA - Crystal Geyser metaG 2015-0102 | ecosystem: Environmental > Aquatic > Deep subsurface > Groundwater... | reverse complement strand
CGTTACGAGCGGGCGATCAATATTAACTTCTTTTACAGTCTCGAAAGCGAGGCAGGCATCGTTATCTCGAATATTGCGCAACTGCCGGCACCGGATCCCATTTATTCAGGAGATGGTCCACGCAAGCTTGATCGCTATTCCACCCTGGTGTACAACATCAATCTGACTGGTTCATTTACCGGACTGCTCAAGTTTCTGCATGCGCTGGTGCGGGTGGATCCGTTGATTCGGGTTGCGGATTTCAATTTGTCACGCGAGGACGACGGGGTCCGTGGCACAGGTATGGAGGCGCGCCTGCGGGTGCTGGTTTTAGCCAAAAAAGAATAGCGGGGCGGGTATGAAAAATGTGAACATCAATCGATTATTCAGCACCTTGTGTTTTTTTATTCTACCCGCCGGGTTGCTTGCCTTTGAGCCGCAAATCAAGCTAGCCGGACGCAAGGATTTGGTTTTGGGGATTGAAACCCGGCAAACCGTGCTGGATCTTGCCGCGACATACCTTGCCCCGCCTGCCGATGATATCCTGCCGGCCGTCGAGGATTTGATTGATCCATTTGCGTTTAAAACGGCCACCCCGGTGTTGCCAGTGCTTAAGCATCCGGATCAAGCGGAAGTTGTGGATGAGGCCCCCTTGCCGGATTACGAGGATGCGGAAGTGCTCGAACTCGCCGCAGCCAACTTTGCCCCCAAAGTCCGGGGTGCGATCATGCTCGGCAACGCGATGTATTTGCAGCTGCAGGGGGGTGTTTTACTGCAGCTGGGCACGAGTTTCCCCGTGCGTCTGCCTCAGGCACAGCAGCAGGTGTTTACCCTGACCCTGGCAGAGATCAGTCTCGCCGGCTACGTGCTGCAAGTCGGTGACGCCAGCAAACGCTTGCCGCTCAATCAAAATGCCGGTGCTGCCGACAACCGTATCCAATTTACCAAACCCTGAAACCCATCTACGCCTGTTCTTGCTTTACTTCGAAAAGGCACCCCGCAGCGATTTGCCGCACATCTGATTTAATCATGAAAATGCTCCTGCTCCCACTCTTTGTTCTGTTGCTCACTTCCTCGATATGGATTGGTGCGACGGCGCAAAGCATCGACGACATCGATTTATCCGATGTTGTGATCATTGACGATGTCGCGCCTGCGCCGGATTCAGCTGCCGACAGTGAAGCGACGCTGGAGCGCGAGGAGCGACCTGATCCGGTGATTGAGCTGGAGCTGCCGAACATCGCGGCACCGGAAATTCCAGTGGCCACCCAGGCACTGCCGGATGAGGCGGAAATCGTATTGGAGATCCCCGGCCAGGAAGTGCTCTCAATCGGTCAGGCATCGATGGCCAGCGAAGAAACCATCTCGGTGGATTTTCCCGATGAAGAAGTCCGCACCATTCTGCGCAATGTCGCGGATTTATTCGAAATCAATCTGGTAATTCCTGACACGCTGCAGGGACGCACCTCAATCAAGCTCAGAAATGTCAGCTGGCGCCAGGTCTTTGAGGTGGTGCTGGAGCCGCTGGGCTTCACCTACATCGAAGACCGCAATATCATCCGGATTCGAAGTATCGATGACTTGACCACCGAGCCGGTCGATACGCGGGTCTTCGTGGTCAATTACGCACGCGCCGAAGAAATCCAGGGTTCGATTGCACCGCTGGTGGACTCCGCCGCAGGCGGGCAAATCAAAGTCGATGTGCGCAGCAACGCCCTGGTGATCACCGAGCGGCCCTCCCGCATGAACAAGATCCAGGAAATTATCGAACGGCTGGACAAGCCGACTCATCAGGTGATGATCGAGTCGAAGTTCGTGGAGGTGACGCAGGACGACGTCAAGAATATCGGGGTGGACTGGACTTCGCTCAGCGGCTACGGCTTATCCGCCGGACCTTTTACGCGTGCTTGGGAGCGGGAGCGGTCGCGCGAAACGGGTCTGAAAGTGGAGGATGCGGATGGAAATGGATTTTCGCTCGATAACGGACCGCTTTTTGATAATTTCGAAACATCGAGTGATACTTTTTCGAACCTTGCCTCGACCAGTCGCATTGACAGTGCGGTTTTTTCGGCGGATCAGTTTGATTTGATCCTGCGGGCACTGAAGACCAACAATGATATCAAACTGGTCTCGAACCCAACGGTGGTAACATTGGATAATAAGTTGGCGAAAATTGCCATCGGCGAGAAATTCCCGATTCCGCGCTATAGTTTCAATGCGGAGACAGGGGAGCGTCAACTCGACGGAATTAATTACGAGGATATTGGAATCACGCTGGATGTGACGCCGCAGGTGAACAGTGCAGGTTTCATTAATTTGAGCATCATTCCGGAGGTATCGAGCCGACTTGGGGTGGCGATTGTCGAAAGTACGGAGATTCCAATTATCGCGAGCCGCCGGACGGAAACGAATATCATGATCAAGGACGGCTTCACGCTGGCGATCGGCGGATTGTCCGAGAATGAGACCTCTACGCAATCGAGCCGGGTGCCCTTTTTAGGCGATTTGCCTGGGCTGGGGCGGTTGTTCCGGAGTAGCACTGATCGAATCGAGCAGCGCAATTTGATTATTTTTATTACGGCTCGCACGCTCAATCCGGATGGCAGCACCTATCGTGACATCATCGATCCGAGGGTGTTGGAGAGTATGGAGATCACTTCTCAGGATATCCCCGGTTACCAGCTCACACCGGAGCACAAGGCACTGCTGGACGAGTTGGAGACTTACCGGAACGAGGCGGTCGTACGGCAGCAATTGGATGTCGCCCGATCGCGCATCGAAGAGGTCGAGCAGGCCCGGGCCGGAGCGGAAGTTAACCCTGCGGACAAATCGAAATAAGTTAGAGCAAGGTATAAGCATTTGAAAGGAACCTATGGCTGGTAATACAGAAAGACATCACATGCACGCGAGGCGGACGAAAGAGCAGGTGCGGGGTGCATGGGCGGCTCTGCGGGCGGCAATGCTTGGCTTGGCTGTTTTTGCCTGGGGTGCTGTGGCGCTCAGTGGACAAAGCAACCGGATATCGGTGGGGGATGATTACGGTGCCGTCATCGACGCAGCGGGGGCGATGTTCCTGTGGGGGGCGATGCTGGAGGACGGGACAGGCGGGATCGAGCCGGTGGCGGGCACATGGCGGGAAGTCAGTGTGAGCAAGACAGCGGCAACCGAGGCGCACATTCTGGCGATTGCGGCGGACGGCACACTCTGGGCCTGGGGGAATAACAACCGCGGGCAACTCGGTGCGGGCGACCAGGTCGATCGTGCGGAACCGGTTCGGATCAGTGCCCAGACGAGCTGGGTGGAGGTCGCAGCGGGCGCCCGGCACTCAATGGCACGGCGAGCCGACGGCAGCATTTACGTTTGGGGAGATAATACTTACGGACAATTGAATCTACCTACCACGACGGGCCTGCGGTCGCTGCTGCCGACGGTGGCCTTTGATAGTAACAGCTACATTGCGATCTCGGCGGGTAATGCACATGCGCACGCGATCCGGAGCGATGGCAGCCTATGGGCCTGGGGCACGGCGCTGACCAACGGGCAGGTATCCGGTCCGCAACTCGGTGTGTTGGTTGGGAGCTCTTTGCCCATTGGCCCGCTGCGAATGACGCGGGTGGGGACTGCAGCAGGCTGGACGGATCTTTTCGGCGGGCACAACGCGACCTTTGCCACCCGCGACAGTGGCGCGGAGCTGGGTCAACTCTGGGTGTGGGGCTACGGCAGCAATCTGGGCTTGGGGAGCACCGGGACTGCGCCTACCCCGACGCGGGTGGGGTCGGACAGCGGCTGGATTTCGGTTTCGTTCAGCTCATCCACTTCGGTGGGGCACGCTCTGGGTTTGAAGGTCGGCGGAATTCTCTACGGGTGGGGAATCAACTACCCCAACGGTGCACTGGGGCTGCCCTTTTACGATGGGCAGGGACAATTTATCAGTGGGAATGTGCAGCTGGTGACGCCGCAGCCTTTGCCGGTTGCGGGAAATCTGCTCGCTGTCGGTGCGGGGACAGAATTTTCCACTGTGATTGATGCGACTGGTGCAATGCTATCGGCCGGGGTCAATGACGCAGGGCAGTTGGCCAATGGCACGATCGACAGCACCGCCGGCGGGCAGGGGGGCTTTGGAGAGACCGAGTTGGGGGCGATTGATTTTGAAGCCGTCTCGGTGGGCTTGAGTTCGGGAGGCACGGTATTTGCCCCGGGAGATAGGCTGACCTTCGACTTGCGGATTAAGAATAACGGAAGTGGGGTGATCGACCTGAGTGGGCGCACGGATCTGTTGCAGGCCCGCCTGTTGCCGGTGGCGGGCTCAGCCGGGACGGCGCAGTTGTTAACCGGATTGTCCGCCATGCCTGCGGGCAGTATGCTGGGGGCCTTTGGCGAACTCAGCATCAGCCTGAGTGCGACGGTTCCGGTGGGGGTGGATGCCGGGCTCTACCAACTGGCACTCGACATCGACCCGGACGATGTGGTGCTGGAGCTTTCGGAGGCCAATAACACGGTGCTTTCGGCAGTTTCCGAGGCATCGCCAGGGCTTCGTTTTTCGGTGGATCTGGCCGCTCAGGCGGGGTCTTTAGCGGTGACCAAACTGACCAATCCGGCGGTGCCGGACTATACGATCGGCGATCGGCTGCGGGTAGATTTCGGGCTGCAGAATCTGGGCACTGGGGTGATCCGGGCCGAGGTGCAGCCGCCCCATCAGCTCAGATTTGTGTTGACGCCCCGGGCGGGAGATTTGGCCGGAAACGATGTGATCGAGCTGCAACCGGCGGACGGTGCCGGTAGCCTTCAGCTTGATGTTGATTTGGGTGCGGCGGGAGCCGGAGCTTACGCCGGGTCAGTCGAGCTGTTGATTCCGGAGGGCGTCGAGGCCAAGAGTTACTACATCGGCATGTTGATCGATGTGGGGGCCGCTTTCAGTGAGGCAGACGAGAGCAATAACAGCGAGGTCTCCGCTGCCAAGTTGGTGCAGATTGCTTCGGTGGATCTGGCCCAGGCCCTGGACCTCACTACAGGCGAGGCCTTGAGCACGACGGGCGATGCGGATTGGTATGGCTTCGCGTTACCGGGTGCGGTGGGCGATGCGGCTGCCTTCAGCCCTCAACTCGCGGCCGGGCAGCGGTCGAGTTTCCGGACGACGGTCGGGGTGGCCTCGGTGGTGAGCTTCCAGTGGCGGGCATCGGCCAGCGATGCAGCCAACATGCTGCGGCTCAATGCAGGTGCGGAGGTGCGGAGCCTGAGTGGAGAGACGGAGTGGGTGTCTGTCTCGTTGGCCGTGGCGGCAGGGACGGATGTGGTCTGGACCTACGAGGCTGGTGCCGGTGGCGTGGGAGAGCAGTTTTACGTGGATCAGCTGGTAATCACGCCGATCACCGGGCCGGATGTCGTGGTGCCGCAGGCGGTGCTGTTGGATGCCAGCTACACTCCGGTGACATCAGACTTTCTCGATGTCGTTGCCGGGGAGAGTTCGTCGGTGCTGGTGGCGTATGAATTGAGAAACCAGGGGCAGGCGTTGACGGATGATTTTGAGGTGAGCGTCTTTCTATCGCGGGACAACCGGCTCGATACTACGGAAGATATTCAGATTGACCAGTATGCCTATACCCGCGACATGAGTTCCGGTTTGAGCGATACCTTGATTCGATCGATGAGTGTGCCGTCGAACCTATTTGGAGATTACTTTTTAATTGTTCGCGTCAATGGGGTGGCAGGAGAGACCGCCGGTGCGGTATTGGACAATAACACCTATGTGCTGGAAGCTCCGCTGGTGCGGGTGCAGGCGCTGCCTGATTTGAGTGTGGATTTGAGCAATGGCAGCATCAATGGCAACGTGTTCTTTTTGGGCAGCTCAATTTTCGTCAACTACGAGTTACTCAATTATGGTTTTGGCGATGCCTTTGGGATGATCCAGTTGCGGCTCATTTTTTCGCAGGACCGCAGCTATGATGCGGCCAGCGATCTGACCATCGGGCAGGGGCTATATTTCGGGGGCATTGCTGCCAGGGGGCTGACGGAGACGCGTAAATCCGGCTCATTTTCGATTTTCAGTATTCCCACCAATCTGCCGGTGGGCGATTTCCGGTATATTGGCCTGGTGGTCGATCCAGACAACGCCTTTGGTGAATCGAGCGAGAGCAACAATGTGGCCTTTTTCGACAACCCGGAGTATGCCTTTGGGCGCATCAGTCTTGAGGAAGCCCTGGATCAGAGCGGATCGAGCCGTCCCTTCAGCGTGAGTAGCGATCTGGTGGCACCCTTCAGTGAAGGCTTTCCCTTCTTTGGCTTGATCACCGACCAGGCCAGCGACGGCTTGGATGCGGCGCGCAGTGCCGTTATTGATGACGGAGATATCTCTTACTTTGAAGTCCAATTCACGGTGCCTGAGGGCAGTGATTTTATTCTTAATTACGATTGGAGGGTGAGCAGCGAAGTTGACGACAAATTTTACCTTTACGTCGATGATGGCAGCACTTCCCGGCAGCAGGCATTTATCTCCGGCGAGGTGGATTGGACCTCCGCTTATGTGTTGCTGCCGGGGCATTTGGATGATGGAAATGTGGCGACTGCACTGGATAAAACCTACACCCTGAAGTGGAGCTATGAGAAAAATGCCGCCTTGAGTGCCGGTAGCGATCTTGCCTGGGTCGATCACATTCGGGTCGAAGCGTTGACTCAGCCGGATTTCGCTGTTTCGGAATTGTTCCTTGCCGGTCCGGATGGCAACCCGGCAGATGCGGTGGTGCCCTTGCTGATTGGGCAGGATCGTCTCCAACTGGATTACCGTCTGATTAATATTGGCAGTGTTTATAATGGCTCGCCGTCGAGTCAGGTGAAATTCTATCTTTCGCGGGACCGGGCGGTAGGGGATGACATCTTGCTGGGCACTGAATCCGTGCAGAGCCTGAATACCGGCGCAATTCAAGAAGGACAACCGAGCTTCGACCTGACCAATACCGCTCTGGCGGCTGGGTTATACTACATCCTTGCCGTGGTCGATGAAGAGGCTGCCGTGGTTGAGCAAAATGAGGAGAACAACACCCACTTCACCGCAACGCGCCTGGTCGAATTGGTCGAGTTGCCTGATTTGGAAATCACCGGGCTGGAGATTCCGGAGGCGGGTTCGTCCGAAACACTGGGGCTACACCTCGCCGGCAGCGTTTTGCCGCAGGCAATAGTGACACTGCGCAACAACGGCGCGGCCTCGGTGTTGAATTCTTTTCGGGTGCAGTTCTCGTTGCGCGATGTCGTGTCGGGAGAGAAGGTTGATTTAGGTGCCTCCTCCCGTTCGGAAACTCTGCCCGGCGGTGCTGAGCAGACCTTTAATATCAGCCTGAGTGTGCCGACGCTGGAGAGCTTGCAGGGGCGCCGCTTCTATCTGGAGGCCGTCGTTGATTCGACGGAAACGGTTACTGAAAGTAATGAAAATAATAATCTTAAATTGCTCAACAGCCCGGACAAAATGCTGATTTTTTCACGGGTGGGCTTGGCTCAGGGACTCAGCAGCAGCCAGGATTTTCTGGACACCGTTGTGCTCGAAAACAGTGAGGCGGCACCATTCGGGACGGATTCACTGCCCTTCATCAGCGTGGATACGCAGCTGGCAGGTGAAACCTTGCCGGTGGCCCGTAGCATCGTGCTGGGGGCAGGAGAAACATCCAAATTTACGATCAAGCTGCCTGATTTGAGCGTCGAGCAGGCCATCACCTTTGAGTGGAAAGCCGACGATCTAAGCTCAGCAGACTTCGGCGAGCCGCTGGGCGGGACTTTCCGGGCGCGGCTTGAGCCGGAAGATAGCCAAAGTGCGGCAGCACCAGCGCGCGGGAATGAGTTCGACTGGACCGCGCAAGTGCTGCGCTTGCCGGTCGGGACCAACAACGTGACCTTCAGCTTTACGCGGGAGGATGCTTTGTTGAGCGAAAAACTGGATGTGTTCGCTTATGTCCGCGAGCTTCGCTTCCTGCCTAATCTGACCATCAGTTTGGATGATGCCTCAATTACAGATGGCAACGGTGGCTCGGACTTTTCTCCGGGAGGCATGATCGGGTTTGACGCGACGATCAATAACACGGCACTCGGCCAGGTTCTGGAAGGAGAGACGATCCTGATGGAAGCCCGGCTCTCGGCCGACGGAAACTTCGACTCGGGTGATTATTTGATTGAGGACTTGCAGCTTGTCGGAGCAGCTGAAATAGCCGACGTTATTTCTGGTAATAGCAAGACCTATACCTTAAATGGAGTCATTCCTCCCGAAGTCGCTGCGGGCGATTACCATCTGCTGTTGCGGATTGATCCGGATGCGACGACAGCGGTCGGTGATGAAAACGGCCCCGGTCAGGTGCTGGAGGTGAGTGATACGGATAACGACGCAGTCTCGGCATTGGACTCCATTACGATCAGCGCTAAAAGTCTGGAAGATGGCTTGGACATGAATGAAGGCGCGGAATTGGGCTTTAATGAAGACTACAACCGGGAAGTATTCCCCGGCTTCTTAACTGGCAAAGTGCTCCAAACCGGAGATACCACCTGGGCGGGCTCACCGGATATAGAGGTTCAGGATTTTGCTGCGAAATGGTATGCCACGGCAACCGTCAGTGGCGAAGGTGCAATAGACGACGATGCCATCCGGACGGCCGCAATCGACGCTGGTTCGGCGGCATCCTTGCTCTTCCGCATCGACCGGCCCCGCTTGGTCCGCTTCCGCGTCAAGGCCAATACCGCCAACAGTAGCAACTTCCTCTTCTTTGGGGCCAACGGCAACGAACTCCGACCCGAAGGGAATCTACCCACCCGCTTTTCCGGAGTGCAGGACGACTGGCAGGAGCTCTACTATATCGTCCCATCCGAGGCCCCGGTCGGTTTCACCTACGTCCAGGGTAGCGCACCGGTCAGCACCGGTGATTTTGCAGACGGTGAGTTTGTCTATGTGGACGATTTGGAGGTGCGCGACCCGATCGAAAAACCTGATTTTGTAGTCGATACCCTGCAATATACTGCCGGCAGCTATGTCCTGCAGCGGGACCAGCTCTTCCTGATCGTGACTGGCAGTAACCGGGGGCAGAGTGTCGCGCCGGAGGCGCTGCCCGATAATTTCAAGGTCCGGGTTTGGCTGGCGCGCACCCTGGATGCGGCGACGACCGATACGGCCAACCGAATCGAGATCGGAACGATGGAGGACTTTCAGCAATTGGATGGCGGCACGCGCTTTGCTTATCAGGCCAGTCTTAATCTACCCGATAGCCTGGCTGAGGGGAATTACTATCTGATTGCCCGCGTCGATGCGGATGATGCCGTTACCGAATTTGCCATTGATGCCTCGTCCGGCGTGCTGCTGAACAACGAACCGGCGGCATTCAGCGCCGACGACAATAACTTCCTTATCTCGGAGGCAGCGGACATCTTCATTGATCGCCGGGCGGATTTGCGCATCGTGCCTTCGCTGGATGCGGTTTATAATCAAGTCCAACTGGCCGGGCCTGCGCGGCAGAGCGAAAGCGAAATCGTTGACTTCTTTGTGATCGAGGCGACCCCGGAGGAGGGGCCCAGCGAGCTTTTTGTCAAGTTTGACTTATTGAATGAAGGGCTGTCCGGGGTCAGCGCGGCAGCAGCGGATGATTTTGCGATCAATGTTTATGCCGCTTCAACTCGCACGGAAGCACCCGCTCCGGAGCGACTCATCACCTCGTTTGTGGTGGAAGACGGGCTGGCTGCCGGCTCCCGCCGGACCTTTGAGGTCACCACGGCGATTCCCGACTACATCGAAGCAGGCTCCTTCTATTACCTGAATATCGTAGCTGATGGAGACGGGATCATCGCCGAATCGGACGAAGAGGATAACAACACCTTCTCGCGCAACCGGAATATTTTCGTCAGTGATGTGTCACTGGAAGTTGCCCTCAACGATGAAGATCTCGATCGTTACATTTGGGACTATAGTTTTGTCGTGCCGTCGCAAATCGATTCGACCTTACAGGCACCCTTCTTCGGCACCAAGCAGGAATTCGGACAGGACAACTCCGATTCAGGTGTGCGTGCTGCCGCGCAGTCCGGCCCCGTCGGTGTCGGCGGCACTTCCTGGCTGCAGAAGACTGTCAATGTCATCAGCGGCGATCAGGTGCAGGTCTCCTTTCTCTGGAAAGTTTCTTCTCAGTTTCAGGTTTCCGACCTCGGTGTGGCAGAGGATATTCTTGAATTCAGCATCCGTTTTCAGGGCGACGATACCTTTACCCCGATCGCCCATATCTCCGGCGAGCGGGACTGGGCTGAATACATCCATACCATCACCGAGCCAGGGGTGCATGCGCTGCGCTGGACCTACATTGAGAACGGTGATGACATCCGGGTCGGTGCGGATGCCGGCTGGGTGGATGATTATTCAGAAGCCTCGTTTGATTTCATTCCTGTCTTCGGTGCACCCAGCGACACATACTCAGCCGGTGATCTTATCGACTTGCCGGCCTATGTCTGGAATCTGGGTCAGCTGCAGATGCCTGATGCCGGGGTCGAGGTTGAGATGCGCCTGGTGCAGCAAACCGGTGACGTGTCCAATCTGGATTGGACGGTTTCCAACTCCCTGGATGTAACGCTGCAGGGGACAGTCCGTTACGATCAACTCACATTACAACAACTGGTAGCTTTGCAGACTCACCTAGAGGATGAGGATTTACATTCTGGTGTCGTCACAGCGCAGGAGCTCAATGCCAGCATGGACGCGGCTATTTTGCTACTGCTGGCTGCCGAGGAGGCGGAAGTTGAGCCCGAATTGACTACGGATGAAATCGGAACGCTGCGAGGCATCCTGGGTGATGCGGACGACGAAAAAACCTGGCTGGATTTTACCACAGATGATTTAGCGCTCATACTGGCCGAAGCGGGGACCCCGCTGGAGCGCTTTGCGCGTCGTCGTTTTCTGCCGGTTCGAACCTACCGCTATCTGGATGCTGACGGCAATCTGTCTGATAGTCGTCAAATCAGAATACCCGATAATCTGAGTATCGCAGGTGACTATAAGGTTGGCATGTGGGTCAACCCCCAGGGCCTGCTTACCGAAAGTAATGTCACCAACAATCTGGAGTATTCGGGCTTGGCGAGTGTGGGACTCTTGGTGGACACCACCATTCCTGACGCATTGGATCGCGCTGCGGGTGAGTTGTTGAGTGGCCCCGCAAGCTGGAGTCTCTCCGGACAGGGGCGCTGGTTCCCGGTTGAGGATCCCGAAGCATTTGACGGAGACGCCCTTCGTTCGCCGGAGGAATCTCTTGGGCAAGATGGCGAGGCCTCAATTTCGGCTCTGGTTGAAGGGCCCAGGTTGATTCGCTTTCGCTGGCGATCAGAATTGGCTGACTCGAAGGATACGGCTTCTTTCTTTGTCAACGGCACACTCGCTTTGCGGGAGGAGGAAGATAGACCGAATCCTTCCGCGATCAGCCTGAGTGCCGACGATGATACCGGAGATCCATCTGGCTGGAAAGAAGAGCAGTATTTTCTGCCAGCTGGTCTCAACGAGATCCGCTGGACCTTTACGCGCGGCGATTCACTCGATCAAGGACTCGTTTACCTGGACCATGTAAGATTCGAAGACGTAACTGACCGTGCAGACTTCGCAATATCGAGTATCGATTACACGGGCGGCGGCTACGCTTTGGAACGTGATACGTTCCCCGTTACAATAGTTGTCGTCAACCGCGGGGCCAGGGCTGCTGGTTTTAATTACAATGACCTGGATGTGGAACTCCGCCTTGGACTGAACAGCGATTTCAACACTGCGGAGCAAATCGTCGGCAATCTCGGGGTGGTCGATGTGCTGGATCAAGGTCAACGGCTGATCTTTCAGGGCAATATCGACCTGCCGGTCAATCTGGGCCAGGGGACTTATTATCTGCTGGCCCGGGTGAAATCGCTCGATCCGAGCTTTCAGGAATTCACCTATGACACCGGGGAGGAGTTAACCACCAACAATGATTTTGCCTCGGCAGCACAGGATGTCACCATACGACACTTGCCGCAGTTGGAAGTCACCACGACCAGCGTTGAAAATGAGAAGCTGTATTATCCGAAAGAGACGATTCGTTTTGACTGGCAACTGCGCAATGTCGGTCTGGGCGATATTCCATTTGGAACAAGCCTGAGCCAGCAGGTTGAGCTTTGGGCAGTAGATATCAACGAAGAGGAGCCGGGCGTGGCAACCGGGCAGAAAGTAGCTGATGTCGGGACGGTAACAGAAGTGACCAGCCTCTATGGACGGCTGACGGCGGAGAATGAGGCACAGTCCATTATCGAGTATAAGCAGACCTATCGTCTGCCGTCTCAGGCGGAATTGCTGGGTGCACTCGGGTCTGTTAGTCCGGGCCTGGAGGATCGGGATGTCCTGGTCGTGAATGCGCTGGGAGATTTGGAAGACTATAAGTTCTTCTTTGTCTTGACCCGCGATCAGTCCATCGAGCAGGCCAGTAATTTGAACGTTACGGCAGTCACTGACGAAATTTTCCGCATCTCGGCTTTCCCCTTCGACGATAATGACAGCAATCCGGATAACGATCCCAGGCCGGACTTGGACCTGGATGCCTCCGTAACCTTCCAGCAGTGGATCGATTTTGTGGCACCGCGGCTGGAGGAGTTGGGCCTGCCCAAGCCCGAAGGGTCTGCCGATGCGTTGTTCGGAACCGGTGGGGATGCCATCGAGCTGCTCTATTATTATGCCTTCAACCTGCCGCTGGTGGAAGATCTGAGTCCGGTTAGTCCGCGTATTGAGAGAAATGATGCCGGCGAAGCGGGTTACTACCAGATGCGCACGATTCAGCAGGATGGCTCTGCCTACCCGGCAATTACTTTCCCCATGGTTCGGGGGGCAGCGGACTTGACCTATCGTGTGGAGGCGAAAAATGAGGCGGATGCGGGATGGACCGAATTGGTTTCCATCAAACCTCCCTATCTCGATACCGATGGGGTGAGTGGCATGCGTGCGGGATTTGTTGGTGCGAAAACGTTGACCGAGGTGAAAGATTCTAACGGGACCGTCAGCCTGGTAGAGGTGCATCCACAAGTGTTCAGCGTAGTGGATAATAACTACAGCGCTACGGTCACGGTTTATGATGAGGCTGATCGGGATCAGTTGCGGGTGGTGGTCGAGCAACGTGAGCCTCCTGTGGCGGAACTTGCGCTCGCGCTGCCCGGGGCCGGCACGGTCGGGACCACTGCTTACGTCAAGGGTGCAGATGGTGTGCAGTGGCTGACTCCAGTGACGACTCCGATGTCCACCGGGGATGCGCTGCAGGTGAACTTTGATCTCTGGAGTGTCGGTGAGCTCGATCAGCAGTCGGCCCGGTTGCAAATTCGACTGGTCGAAGCCAATACGGGGAGTGAGGCGACGCTCGATTGGTCGGTGCCTGACTTGGATGCGGTTATTCTTTTCGACGGTCTTGTCGAGTTGGAGCATCGGTTAAACGGCGACAATTATCATGCCTTCCGCAGTGCCGCCGATCCCGATAATCCGGGTCCGGGCGAGCAAATTCTGACCATTCCCGAATCAGCCATGGGGGATAAAAACTTCTACCTGGCGGTGTGGGTGGATTATTTGAATGAAGTGACCGAAGCGAGTGAGCCGGACGCACCCAACAATTTGGTGATTACCGGTTCGGAAGGGAGCGCAGATACCCCAGTCGCCTTTTTGAACCCCTTGACGGTCGAAGCCGCGATTGACTCGGACTTGATCAGCGTGGATCTGGATGGTAATCCGGCCACTGCGGATGAAACACTGACCTGGACTCAGGCGGGAGATGCCCTTTGGTTTCCGGTTTATGATGCTGACGCGGGTGGCTCCGCTTCGGCGGGAGCCTCTGGCGGAGAGGCCTTGAGTTCACCCCCTTTAGATGAGGGGCAAACTGCAAAACTGCGGACTTCGCTGGGATCCGCTCCGCGCGAAATCGAGTTTGATTGGTTGTCCCGAACCTCCTCTGCAGACAGCTTCCTTTCTGTAATCAATGTCGAAACCGGTCAAATTCTCTTCCCCACAGCCGGGGATTTGGTTTCAGAGGATTGGCAGACCGCTTCCATTATTGTGCCTGCCGGGGTTGAAATCGAGTTTCGTTATACCCAGGGCACTACAAACCGGAATGATCGGGTCTATATCGACAATCTGGTTGTGCTCGGTGAGTTGACCATGCCGGATTTTGTGCTGCAGGGCATTGATCTCACCGATGAAGACGGGCTTATTTTGGACACCGGCAGCTATGTGCTGGAGCGTGACCCGCTCTATGTGAACGTCAGCACGCTCAATCAGGGCACGGATTCGCCGGGTAACTTTCACATCGAAGTTTATCTTTCCAGTGATGCGAACTGGGATGCCGGTGATGTTTTGGTGCGTGATTATTTTGAGGATCAGGGGGATCAATTCCTGTCCGGCAATGGAGCTGTCAATGGATTTGCCATCGACTTACCTGTAAGTCTGGAGGCGGGTGCTTATTATCTGATTGCAGTCATTAATCGCGACCAGGTGGATATCGACGAGGGCAACCGCATTAGCAATAACCTCCTGGCCACCACTACCGCTTCGGTGGAAATCGTTCGCCTGCCGGACTTGCTGATCACTGGCTTTTCTGCGCTGCCGAACTATTATACCATCGAAAATGAAAGCGGGGGCCGCAATCGTCTCGACTTCGAATTCACGATTGAGAATCAGGGTCTGGGCAATGTGGATGGGCCATTCTCAATTACAATCCTACTGTCATCTGATAACACTTTGGCGCCAGACTCCGATTATACCGTATTGGAATATACCTTTAACGGCAGTCTCGCTCCTGGTTCGAAACGGCTCATTGATCCGGATTCGGTTGAGTTGAGGAATAATACGCCATTGGGCCAATACCAGTTTATGGGTGCTTTCATCGACTCGGCGGACGCGGTGCTGGAATCGAACGAATCGAACAACGGCACAGCGCGTTTGGACAACGACTTTGTGTTCAGCCTGCGCACCCTGCGTGAAGGACTGGATCTGACAGGCACGGAAGATATCCTTAACGACGAGACCGC